>Ga0101945_1000447_pt1 | contig 70704 bp, 58 predicted proteins | sample DewCreD2012metaG_2_FD_75246 | JGI IMG/M metagenome (GOLD analysis project Ga0101945, IMG submission 75246) | Hot spring sediment bacterial and archeal communities from British Columbia, Canada, to study Microbial Dark Matter (Phase II) - Dewar... ... | reverse complement strand
CACCGTTGGCCACCGTGCACTGAGGAGTCCAGCCTGTATCGGTGCAGATAGCATCCGGAGGTTGGCAGGTGATGGTTTGGGTTTGGGTTTCGGTGAAGGGGCTTTGGCTGGTACAAAGCGGCGTTACCAGGCGGCTGCGGGTTTGGGTAATGGTGGCTCTGCTGCACTGCTGCTGCTGGGTACACGAAGGCGACCAATTCGACCAAGACCCGTATCTGTACTGAGGGGAACAGGTAATCTCTCGGGTTTGCGGCGGCGGCGGGGTGCCAGGGCAACCGGCAGGCAAGGTGGCCGTTTTGGTTTGAGTGATGTTGGTGGCCACACAGATGTCGCTCCGACATGGAGGATTCCAGTCTGTCCAGATGGGATCGCAGTTGAGGGTGACTTTGCAGTACCGCTGGTTGTCTTCCAGAGGTATAGTCGGATCCGGCTGGCAAGGCTTGTTGACCGGCATCAGCGGCTTCAGGTATCGCAGGTCGTAGTCTTCCCACTCGCTGTCATCGCGGGTGGCAAAGCGCAGCCGAGCATTGCCGGTATTTTCGTAAGTTTGGATCTCTATCAAGTAGGGCGAGGACTTGTTTGGATCCGCGCACTCCAGATCCAATCGCAGGGCAACCTCGTTGCTGCCGCTATCCTGCCAGGCTTCGGCCCCTGCCGCGTTTGGCCCTAGGCTGAGGTTAGTGCCACTCCAAACGGCATCGAGTCTAAAGGTGGCATCGGAGCCGTCCCGCCGCCGAATGATCAGCCGCACGCCATCGTCGCCCTCGAAAATGCGGTAGGTCTGCAGGCCCGGCCAACGGGGATACAGCTCCCCTACCCAGCGCACCACGAAGAAGTCGTTGCCGTTGTTGTTGCCATTCGGCCCTCCCCCACTTCTACGCCGCCAGCAGGAACGCCAGAAGTTGATGAAGTGACTCGGGAAGTTGAGGTCATCTGCATCGGTCGGCTGATTGTTGCCATCGGGCTCCCCACAACTGGGCATCCAAAACCAATCGCCGCGATCCTGCCGATCAGGGCTGCCAGGTGGCACCGACAGGCGGCAGGATGGCTGCGGGATGTCAGACAAAGAGTCGTTGCAGTCGGGGAGATTGTTATACAGCCGCCGCTTGAAAGGCGAGTTGGAGTTTATATCTGGGCTGTTGCCAAAAAAGTACTGGAAGCCTCCCCACCAGGGGTAACCACTGCCGCTGCGGGCAAAGGGGGCTAGGTTGCTCGGATTATTGATGGCATCTCGCACGCAGGCCCAGCGTTGGTCTTTGCTACTACCATCTGTTGAATTACAGGAGGGGGCACTGCTGGTATAGGCGTTGTCGAACTGACCAATGGCGTCAGGCACTCCTTGCGCCGGGAACACCGGATCTGGCCAGCGCACCGCCCGCAGGTAGGGCAGGTTGGCATTTTGGGCGTCTGGAGGCAGGGGACCTACGGCTCCGCTGGCGGCAAACCCTGTATTGCGGTTGTACTGGTTCTGCGGGCTGGTCAGCCAGCCATTGTAGTACTCGGCCAGCAACCCAGAGAACCCAGGGCCGCGGGGATTCGGGCAAGGCCCAGGCGGAGCCACCAGCACCCAGCGAGAAGTATCCAGCACCGGGTTGCCCAAAGCGGAGATGCGGGTGCCAAAGTTGGCATAGCCCACATCGGGTGCCCGCAAGGGCCGCACTGCCGGCGCGCCACCGCCTGCTGTTCTATCGTCATTATTGGGATCCGAATCGGCGTTGTCGAAACGAGCCAGAATGGTGTCGCGGGCAAACACATCCGGCCAACCCGGCTGGTTGAGGTTGTCGCCCAGGTTCTGGGCACCGTTCGTGTTGTCAAAGCGCAGAACGCCAGCACCGCTGTTATTGGGATTCGGAGCGGGCCAGTTGTTGCCCCGGATCACCAGCGCTTGGTTGAGGAAGGAAGTGTTGGCTCCTAGGTTATTTCCACTGCAGCCGTAGTAGTCGCTGCGGCGAGGTGCTGAGGCTCGTCCACCTGCGTAGTTTTGTCCAGGTGCATAGCTGGTGCCGCCGCCATTGAGGGTGCCATCCTGCACAAAGCCATCGTCAAGGCTGCCGTCGCAGAAATCGGCAGAGAGGATGTTCACCGAGTCGCCCAACACGTCGCTGGGCCGCCAGAGATCGTCCGCCGCCCGGGCAAAGCGCCGGTCTTCATCGGCCCGCATCCGCCCGTAGAAGTTGCTGTAGAGGCCATCTGCACCGAAGTTAAGGAGAGTTCTGAACTCCTCCAGCCGCTGCCCGTTCTTCGTTTGGTGCAGGTTAAAGTCCCCTTGGATATAGACGGGGTTATCGGAAACAAAGGAGAGGCCAAAGATCGCGTCATCAGGGTTGAACCCACCCCGGGCCAGCACCGCCCCGTTGCGCAGCCGGAAGCCATAGGGCCGCCGATCCGGATCGGCGTAGTAGTCCACCGGCTTGGGGCTAAGACCTTGCTCGGAAACAGGGGGATCCCAGACCGTTTGGCCGTTGGCTGTGCCTCGATTCGGCTGACCGGCGTTCATAATACCGGCGCTGCCTAAGTTGCCGCGGGCTTTCCCGGCCCGCCAGTTGGCCAGGTAACCGGCAAAAGAGCCCAAGGGTGGGCGGGCAATGGCATCTTCCCGCACGGCATCTTCCCGGAAGGCGTAGAAAATACCCCCTTCTCGACCCTCGCCAATGCCGGCAGGCAGCCAAGTATCCCCGTTGATGAACCCGTTGGCCTGTCCGTTGACATTGTTGGTCAGTAGGGCCAGGTCAATGTTAAGCGCCCGCACCGCCATCGCCTCGCGGCCATCGTAAAAGACGGAATCTTTGAAGGGCACGCGATGGCACTGGTTGCCGATCCGAATTAGCTCAACCTGGTTGCTGTTGGGGCCAGCAGCGGTGCAATTAGCCTGGGCGTGGGGCAAAGCCCAGTTGCCAATTCCAGAGCGGGGCTGCAAAGCAACCTCTTTTAGGTTGGCTATAGCCTCATATCTAACTGCACCTGAAAGGAAGGAGTAAGCGTTGCGCCGCTCGCGCTCTAGAGAATCCGTCTGGTCGAAAGTAGTGGTCGGGAAGATGTAGCGCAACGGCAGATAGAACCGGTTGGCCGCCTCTCGGTTCCCAGCTCGGCTTGCTTGAATGTCCTTCCAGAGGGTTTGAGCCGTTGGATCCCCGGCATTGGCAGCCGCCTCAATGCGCAGAATGTTGTCCGCCAGCATGCCCACCATGCAGCCTGCCGTTTGCAGGGTGGTTTGGTCGGCCAGGCTCAGATTTGTCGGGTTATCAATCACCCGCCGCAGCTCCGAGAAGTTGCCAAAAGCCGTAATAAACGGATCCGGGTGAATGCGGCCTGCCTCTTGCTTGGGTGGATAAGCCCCATCGGGATCGCCAGCAAAATTGGCCAGGTTTGTCAAAGCCGTCCACAGGGGCGTGCCAGGACGCAGCCGATCCGCCATCGGGGTTGGGTCATATTCCCAAACGTTGGTACCCTCCCCGGTGAAGAAGTTGATGCCCAGTTGGGTGCGCTGGTCGCCGGTGGGGAAGGTAGAAGCCCGCTGCAAACTCCAGGGAGAGCCTGGGTGGGCCACCGTAGCCAGGCAAGCTATCGGGAAGCGGCCTTGCCGGTGACTGTGGTGGTAAACGGCTGTGGCCTGCACTGCTGCCGGGTTATCTCGCAGCGTCAGGCGTTGCCGCGCCTCGTTGCTGATGAAAATGGCCTGCAACTTGGTGGGATCGTTGGGATCCCCAGCCGGAACCAAAGGCAAAGGCAAAGAATCGGTGCGGGTTAGTTCCAGCCGCTGGCCCACGATCACCCGCAGACCTTCCACGCGGGCCCGCCGCTCCCAATAGCCATCCAGACCCACCTCGGAAAGGGCTCCTGGGGGTGGGTTGTCTTGGGTGAGAGATTCCCTCTGGTTGTTCTGAGCATCCCCAGGGATCGGGGCACCGGCACTGACACGAAACTTTTGGGCAAAGGTGTCCACATCGCAGCCCCTTGCCGGGTCGGGGTTGACCGGGGGACGGTCGTAGCTGGCCTTGGGGCCAAAGCGGTTGTCAGCCCGATACACATCGTCCACGTAGGGGGGGCAAACTTGAGCAGAACCCGACTCAAAACCACCGGCAGTTACCCGTCCCAGAGGCTCACTGCTTCGCTTGGCGTTGATCGGAGAAGCTGCCCATCCCACTGCATCCCGTGCGTAGGCTCCCCGAGTGCGAATGCGACCAAAAAGCTGAAGCTCCAGCGGATCTAGGGCTACTGCTTCAGGCTCTGCCAAGTTCTGAACCGAATCGAAATTGAGGTTATTCAAGCGGGGAAGCGGCACACTTGGCGGCACATCCGCCACGCCAGGGTGGGCATCGAAAATTAACGTATCGCTCACCTGCTGGCCGGCATAACCGATAGCTCCTGCCACCAGCTCACCAAAAGCTGTAATTTCGGAGTTATCGACAGGCATGTAGAAGCAAGACTGCTCGGAGCTGATGGTGAAAGCCCGGAACAAGTTGTTGCTGGCATACCGGAAAAAGAGACTGCCCCCTGCATAGATGGCACCGTTCCAGCTGTAGCCAGGAGTGAAGAAGTATTCTAGGTCGCCACGGCTAAAGGCCCCCCATTTGTTGAGCAAATCTCGCCGCCGATCCTGCTGGAATTGCAGAGCCGAAATGGCGCGGGTGGTGGAGTCAGCTCCCTCGATGGGCAAAGTTACGGCGTACACCTGAAAGGGCTTGTACAGTGCAGAGCCCACCTGGAACCAATCCCCCACATTGGGGTTAACCGTTCGTTCGGTCGGAGAATCGGTACACCCCGCCAAGGCTGAGCCTTGTAGCGGCCCGCTGCGGATCAGCAGCCGTCGCGCCCGCTCGGTATCCGTGAGTCTGTTGTCCTCAAAGTCGCTGCCGGCAGCCCGACGAGTGTGCAGAATGGTATAGACCGTTACGGAGTCGTTGATGCCATTGTTGTCGGTATCCGACAAGAACCACCAAGCGGGGGCTCGAACCGGAACGTTTAAGGTCTGCCCTGGATTTTGCGGATCCTCCACCTGAATGTTGGTGGTGATCACGAACTGAGTTTCATCCGGGAGGATGTAGGGATTGTTGGGATCTGGGGGAAGCAGATCCCCTGCCCCATCGTTGATGAGGGCTGCAGCAAGTTGCGCATCAGTGGGAGCGGTGTTGGGCAGGCGGCGATCCCGTACCAGATACTCGATCTTGGCCCTGGCCCGGTCGATGGCTGAATTCAATTGTCGGCTGACGGTTTGCCCCGCCCGTTCCACCTGGGTTTGGATGCTGCGCTGGGTAGAGCGGGTCAGCAGTCCCACCGTCACCAAGCTCAAGACCAGCACGATCAAAATGGCCACCGGCAGGACAAAGCCCCGCTCTCGAATCTTGCGCCGATCCACCCGTGCTTTCAAAGAGGCGAGCAAGCGCAGGGTGAGCTTGAGCAGCAGCGTGGAAGGAGCAGACATACCGTATCTCGGACAATGTGAAGGGGAAGGCGGCACGCAAGGGATCCCTTGTCAAGATGCCAAGCTAGCAACAGTATGCCCGTGATCATGGCCACCGCAAATCCCCACCTCTGGGGGGAATCCCCAAGCCCTTTCTCCAATTCACAAGATCCCTAATTGTTGTGCCTTGAGCAGGGCGGTGACGCGGTCGCTGGCATCCAGCTTGCGGTAGGCGGTGCTGGCGTATTCTTTGACGGTTTCGATGCTGAGGCCCAAGCGGCGGGCGATCTGTTTGTTGGCCAGGCCCTCGCTCATCAGTTGCAGCACACACAGCTCGCGGGGGGTAAGCTTGGGCAGCTCCTGTTGGGCGGGTAGCCAGTCTTGTTCAGGAGCAGCCAAGATTTGCCGGATGACGCGGGCCAATTCCGCCGGGTCGGTTTCTTTGGAGAGGTAACCTTTGGCTCCGGCGCGGCGGGCTGCCTCGATCAGGGCAGGTTCCTGAAAGGTGGTCATCATCACCACCACCACCGGCAGACCTAGCTCGGTGATTTGCTGGCAAGCGGCGATCCCATCCCCATCCGGCATGCGCACATCCAAAATGGCCACGTCGATGGCACAACTGCGGCAATGGTGGACAGCCTGGGATCCCGTCTCCGCCTCCGCCACCACCTCAAATCCTTGCGCTTGCAGCGCAAACTTCAGCCCCAACCGGAAGAGGGGATGATCGTCGGCAATGAGAACACGGACAGGGAAAATCATGGCAGGGGATCCCAGCCGAGGGGGGTGCTGGTTCTAATCTGCCCAAGGGGGGATCCCAAAATAAATCGGCAGAGCCAGGGATGTTGCCCCCCTTCCAAAGAGAAAGCGGAGTTCTTTCAATCCCTTACAAAAACCATGCCCCATGCCCTAGGGTTGAAGGCGGGATCCAGCCGGGTTTGGGCGTTGTACAGAGCGCCCGTCAGATCTGCCCCCTCCAGAAAGGCCCCCCGCAGGTCGGCTCCCCGCAGATCGGCGTTGTGTAACTTGGCTCCTGTGAGGTCGGCGCGGGTAAGGATGGCTCGACGCAAGTCGGCTCCGCTTAAATTGGCCACCTGGAGATTGGCCCCCGTCAGATCCGCCTGCTGCAGGTTGGCCTGCGCCAGATCCGCTTCCCACAAGAAAGCCCCCGCTTGCTCCGAGCCGCTCAGGTTGGCCCCTCTCAAATCGGCCAGGTTAAGGATCGCTCGAGAGAGGTCGGCGGCTTGGAGATTGGCCTGTCTGAGGATTGCTTCCTTTAGGTTAGCCCCACTGAGGTCAGCTCCCGGCAGCTCTGCCCCCGTCAGGTTGCAGGCAGGACAATCTTTGCTGGGAAAGACAATTTGGGATCGGCCCAGTTGGGCATCCAACTCCAGTTGGGCAAAGGCCGCAGCCGCCGGGATCCCCAGCGCCAACAGCGCTCCCGACCAAAGGCAACCTCCCCTCATCAAGGGCTTTACAGGTCGGAGCCGTGCCCATCCCATGGTTTTCACCGGGATCCCTTCCTACTGCTGATGGTAGCCGCTCTGGCCCATTTCCTCAGGGATCCCTTATATCTTGGGGGGCGCCATTAGCTCTGTTGCGGCTGGCAGCGAGGGCAAAAGTGAGCCGATCGCCCTGCCAGTTTGATTCGCCGAATGGGAGCATCGCAGACGCGGCAGGGATCCCCTTCTCGACCGTACACCCATGCCTGCCCCTGGTAGTTGCCGTTGAGCCCACGCAAATCCCGGTAATCCCGCAAGGTGGTGCCCCGTTGCTCCAAACCAGCTCGCAATACCTCGATCAACGCCTCTCGCAGGCGTACCTTGGCCGCATCCGAAAGCTGCAATGCCGGCGTCACAGGGTGAATGCCGCTCAGAAACAGGGCTTCGTCGGCATAGATGTTGCCTATCCCCGCCACCAACGATTGATCCAGCAGGGCAGTTTTAATGGGGCGCCTGCTCTTCTGCAGAGCAGCTTGGAAATAGGCTTCTGAAAAGGCGGGCGAAAAGGGCTCTGGCCCCAAACTCCGCAGGGGAGTCATGACCTCCTCTGGCCCAACTCCGGGGGGCACCAGCCACATCTGACCAAAGGTGCGCTGATCCACAAAGCGCAGATCCCACCCTTCCTCGAAGGCCAAACGAACGCGAGTATAAGCCGACAAAGGCCTGGATCCCTGTACCCAGAGCAACTGCCCGGTCATGCGCAAATGCACACCCAGAACAGCTCCCGAATCCAGGGATCCCAGCAAATACTTTCCCCGCCGCTGCCACCGGGTAAAACAGGCGCCGATCAAACCCCGCCCAAACGTTTCCCCTGCAGGGTAGGCAATGGTGCGGGCTAGGAGCACCTCCACCGCAAGTATGCGTGGCCCCAGGGTGAGGCGTTGCAAATCTCGCCGAACCGTTTCAACTTCCGGCAGTTCAGGCACAGAACAACTTGCTCAAGCAACACAGCTCCCGGCCTCAGAACCCTGGTTGGCTTAGCTGGCCGGGGCAGCTTTGGCCTTGGCCTTGGGAGCTTCCAACACTTCCAGCTCATCTTCACGGAAGTTGTTGGTGTTGATGTTGTAGTAGTTGATCTTGTCGAAACGAACGATCACCGGATAGAGAATGCCGCTGGTATCCACCGCTGCAACCGTTCCCACATCCCGATACCAGTAGGATTCTTTCCGCAGCACACGGACTTTGGCACCACGCTGAATCGCCATGAGGGTTATCTCCATTGACCTGAACTCAGATTACTCTAGTCCGTGGGAAGGCTGCGATTTCCGAATTTTTGTAACAGGGATCCGCCTTTGTCTTTCTGGGTTTTCGGGGCCGACAGCAGATGAACCGCCGCACCTGTGGAGCCTGGCTATTGGGCTCTGCTTTAGCCTGGGGTTTGCAAGGGAAATCTGCAGGGCTGACCCATCCGCGCGATTTTGCCGCTCTCCTCAACCTAAACACCGGTCGTTTAACAAGGGTTTGGCAGCCGGAGCAGGCTTCCAGAATCAGGGCCAGCCCTGGCTCAACCGTCAAGTGTGCCGTTGCCGCTGCTGCTCTGCAGACCGGGATCAGCTCCGGCGAGCGCTTGATCCACTGCCCGGGTTGGTGGGATCCGCCGCTGCAATTGGGGTTGGGCCGGCTACCCTGCTGGGATCCCCGTGGACATGGAACCTTGAACTTGCGCCAAGCCCTGGCCCAGTCCTGCAATGTGTACTTCTACCAGTTGGGCTGGGAGCTGGGGGCCAATACCTTGGTGGAGTGGTTGCGGCGCTTTGGCCTAGAGAGTGCGCAGAATACGGCTCCAGCTCCGCTCTTGGCGACCGGTCTGGCTGGGTCGGTGGATCCCTGGGAGCTGTTGGTTTATGGGGGCGTGATCGCCCGCCGCGGTGTTCCCCTTTCTGGAGAGGTCTCCCTGCCTGCCCTCTCTTTACCGGAGTGGATTTGGGAGGCTCTCCATGCCGGCATGAGCTTGGCGGCAACAGCAGGCACCTGTCGCGGCATTGCCCCAGAAGGGATCCCGGTGGCAGCCAAGTCTGGCACCATCCTCAATCCCCGGCGCAGAGGGCAGCAAGGACTCTGGGCAGAAGATTTTCAAGCCTGGTTGCTGGCCTTTTGGCCCCTGCCGGATCCCCATTGGACGCTGGTGCTGCATCTGCATCAGGGCAAAGCTTACGAGGCGGCCATTCCCCTGGCGCGGCAGATCATCGCCGCCATCGGCAGGGGGTGACTGCTCTTTCTTGCAATCATGAAGAAATGCAAACTATACTGAAGGTTAAGTGCCGTTCCTATGGTCGTTCTTCACGGATCCCACTCACTGTCGTTCCCATTTACCCTGGAGGTACTCATGTCTAACCCCAATTTGTCTGAGCCCAAGTTTGGCTTTAACGAGTATGCAGAGCGCCTCAACGGTCGGGCTGCTATGATTGGTTTTGTGCTGGCCATTGTCATCGAGGCGGTGACGGGCCAAGGCGTTGCTTCTTGGCTGGGCCTGATCTAAGACGGATTAGCTTGTCATTCTTTAAGGCTTCTTCTGGGGTCTGCCGGTCTGCAGGCCCTTTGTTGTCTTTGACCATAGGCTTGGGCCCACCGAACTATATCCAGGCAATTGCGACAGTGCCGGATCTTTGCCCTTCTCCCTTCGAGAGAGGAGCTGGTGAGGGGATCTCATCAAACATCAAACAAATATCACAAATATCAAATGATCCCTTCTTGCCGCTTGGCGATTGGCATGCGCCAGCCGGTGCCGAAGGCGCGATCAGTGATGCGCAGCCCAGGGGGAGCTTGGTGTCGCTTGAACTCGGCATTCTGAACCAGCCGCAGCACCTGCTGCACGATGTCAGGAGCGAACCCTTGAGCCACCAACTCTGGGCCGGATTGATGCTGCTCGATGTGCTGCTGCAGGATCCTGTCCAGCAGATCGTAGGGGGGTAAGCTGTCGCTATCCTGTTGGCCGGGTCGCAATTCCGCTGAGGGGGGCTTAGTCAGGGTAGCAAGCGGGATCCGCTCCTGCTGTCGGTTGATCCAGCGGGCCAAGCGGTACACCCAGGTTTTGGGTACGTCGGAAATCACCGCCAAGCCGCCGGACATATCCCCGTAAATGGTGCAGTAGCCCACTGCCAGCTCCGATTTGTTGCCTGTGGTCAGTAGCAGCCGCCCAAACTTGTTGGAAAGGGCCATGAGCAGGGTGCCGCGAATGCGCGATTGCAGGTTTTCTTCCGTGATGTCTGGGGGTAGGCCGGCAAAGGGCTCTGCCAAAAGGTGGTGGTAGCTCTCCATGATGGACTGAATGGGCAGCTTCAGGGTAGGGATCCCCAGGTTTTGCGCCAGTTGGTAGGCATCCGCCAAGCTACCGGCGCTGGAATAGGGAGAGGGCATGAGCACCCCCAGCACCCGCTCCGGCCCTAAGGCATCGGCGGCAATCACGGCAGTGACAGCAGAATCGATCCCTCCCGACAGGCCCAACAGCACCTCGCGAAAGCCACATTTGCTAACGTAATCGCGGGTGCCCAAAACCAAGGCCTCGTACAGCTCGGCTTCCGGTTCGGTCGGCCAGCGGGATCCCACAGTCGGTGGGCTCTGGTCTGGGTTGGGAGACTGGGTCAACTCGTCCACATCCAGGATGAGCTGATCCGGCTGAAAGGCAGCAGCTTGGGCTACAACCCGACCCTGGCGATCCAGGGCGCAACTGGCCCCATCGAAAATCAAATCATCATTGCCCCCCACTTGATTGACATAAAGAATGGGCAGGGCATGCTTGCGGGCCAGGGATCCCAGCATCTCCACCCGCAACTTCTGCTTGCCCAGGCTGAAGGGGGAAGCTGAGAGGTTAATCAGCAGGTCGGCACCGCAGCGGGCCATCTGTTCCACCGGATCCCAGTGGTAGCGACGATGCTGCCAAAAATCACGGTCGTTCCAAATGTCTTCACAAATGGTAAAGCCCAGGCGGCGGCCACGGTACTCGATGGGTTGGGGCTGGGATCCCGGCTCAAAGTAGCGATCCTCATCGAATACATCGTAGGTAGGCAAGAGCGACTTCTGAAACCAATGACGAATCTGCCCCCCCTCCAGCCAGGCAGCGGCATTGTAAAGGGGCCGACCCTCAGGGAGAGGATTGGGCTGCACGGATCCCACGACCACCGGAATGCTGGCCTGTAGCCGGCTGGCCAACTGCTGCAGAACCTGGTTTGCTCTCTCGATCAGGGCCGGGTAGAGCAACAAATCGCGGGGTGGATACCCCAGCAGCGCCAGCTCGGAGGTGATGGCCAACTCTGCTCCCGCCGCCGCCACTGCCTCGACTGCTGAACGGATGCGCTCGGCATTTCCGCTCAGATCGCCGACGGTATAGTTCAGTTGCAACAGCGCTACCTTCACCCTACCCCCCATATGGTAAGTTTCACCATAAGTGACCCAAGCCGGATCGTCAACAAGATGCGGCTACAGGCAGGCGAAGAATGAAGGTAGTTTGATGGGCAGTGCTTTCCACCTGCAAAGAGCCCCCCAAGTGGTTGGCAATGGCTTGGGCCAGAGCCAATCCCAAGCCCGTTCCCCCCTGCTGCCAGGGATCGGCGTGGGGGATGCGATAAAACTGCTCGAAAATGCGTTCTTGTTCTTCGAGGGGAATGGTAGCGCCCGTGTTGGTCAAGCGCAGCTCCCAACAGTCGGAACCCAAAGCAACAGCCTCCAGGACAATCTGTTCGCCGGCAGGTGTGAATTTGTGGGCATTGGTCAAAAGCTCACAGACCAAGCGTTCCAACAGGCGGGGATGGGTGTGCAGATAGGGCAAGTGGGGATCCCAGTGAACTTGTAGGGTTTGCTGTCGTTTGCGCATCCGGTCTTGGAACCGATTGATGAGAGGTGCCAAAAGGAGAGGCAGGTTAACCTTCTCAGAGGGCAGCTTAAGCGTATTGCCCGACAAACCCGACAAAGTTTGTAGATCCAGAAGATCGTTAATTAGGGAGATCTCTCGCTCGCACGCCTGGTCCAGAACCTCAAGATACTGAATTTGCTTGGGGGTGAGAGGAGAAATTTGATGGCTTAACTTTAACAGGTGAAGCGAGAGGTTCATGCTGGTGAGGGGAGTGCGCAGCTCATGGGAGACGGCGGCCAGGAAGTCATCCCTAATTTGGCTGAGTTTTTTCAATTCCGTCACCTGAGCTTGGCTGCTGAGGTAGAGCCTGGCCTGTCGCAGGGCAATTGCACACTGGGCCGCCATTTGCTGGGCCAAATCGATTTCCCAATCACTAAAACTCTCCTCAGGAGGCCGAGCCAGCCACAGATCCCCAAGAATGCCCTGATCGTCGGCAATGGGGCAGGCTAGCTTGGTCAGATAGGGGGGCAGAGTGTCGGGATCCCGTTGGCGATCCCGAGCGCACAGTTGAAAGCACCAGCCTCGCCATAGCTGTTCGTAGAAGAGGGGAAACTCTTTCATGCAAACCCGAGCCCCGATCCCAGAAGTCGAAAGCGTTGTGTATTCATAGCTGATCAGGGAATAGGTTCGGCGGCTATCGTAAAGGCCAACATTGCAAAAAAGAACGCCCAAAAATTTCCCCAGCTCGTTCACAACCGTCTGCAAGATCTGCTTTTCGTCCAGAGTTGCCCGTATCTGATGGGTAAGGCGGCGCAGAATCGATTCAAACTGCAGACTGCGTTCCAGTTGCTGGGTTCGCTGTTGCACCAGGGCTGTTAACTCAGCTTCTCGCGTTTGCTGGGCCAGCTCCAGGCGCTTGCGCAGGGTGATATCACGCACCAAAACAATGGCCTCATCCGGCCCAAAGGGCAACAGACGGGCCTCGCGATATTCCGGCAATGTTTCCGCAGGGTCCTGTGAAGTTTGAGGAAGCGGATATTCAATAACCTGAACTTCTCCCGTTTGAAAGGCTTTCTCCAGCAAGGGGGCAAAGTAGGTTTTCCAATGCTCTGGAAACAGATCTTGAATATATTGGTTGAGATAGCGGTCGTCAGGATAGGCGGATGCAAATCCTCTGGGGGGCTTATAGGACAAGATTAGCCCTTGCCGATCCACTTGCAAAAGCATATCTGGGATCGCTTCGTAAAGGGCGCGGTAACGTGCTTCGCTACGGGACAGCTCGGCTAAACTTTCTCGCAGGTGGGCTTCGGCCCTTTTTCGCTCGGAAACATCTTCTAGAAATTGGATGGCAAACAGAGGCTCATTTTGAGCGTTTCGCACCACGAAGAGTTGCAGGCGGGCCCAAATCTCTCTGCCGTCTTTGCGACGGATTACCTTTTCATATTCATAGTTGTTGGTGTAACCGAAAAGTAGTTCATTCCAGAGTATCTCGCCTCGTTCTCGATCTTCGGGATAGGGAGTGTAATCTTCCGTCTTCAGAACCGACCAATCTTCCTTGCTGTACCCTGTAATCTCTGCCATTGCCGGGTTGAGGCTGAGATACCGGGGATCAGGATCCAAGCTCATCAGAGCAATCCCTTGGCTACAGAAGTTGAAGATCCCTTGTAACTGATTTTGGATTTCCTCAAGGGCATATTTAATAGATCGGCGCTCGCTAATATCATCCAGAAAATAAACCGCGAATAGAGGCTTTTGCTCTTCATCTCTCACAACATAAACCTGAGACTTTGCCCAGATGGTTTGGCCATTCTTGCAAGTGTAGCGATGTTCCCATTCGTAATGACTGCGCCGGCCATCAACCAACTCCTGCCAAAGGTTTTTTAGAGCTTCGACATCAGCCAAGTCTGGGATATAGGCTTCCAGAGGCAAAGCTTTCAATTCCTCTGCAGAATATCCTGTCATATCCCTAAGGGCTGAGTTTATAACGTGCGGCCTAGCTTCTGGCTCAAGAGGCAGCAGGGAGATGCCTAAATTGCAGGACTCCACAATTCCCCAGAATCGCTGTTGAATCTCCAACAAAGCCAGCTCTAGCCGCTTGCGCTCGGTGATATCTTGAATGCAGCCAAGCACGCAATCTGCTCCATAGGGGATCATGCAAATTTCTTGGTAACGGAGCTCCCCTGCTGAGTTGGTTAGGGGATACTCCAAAGTTTGCCGGGATCCGCTGCTCAAGCAACGGTCAATCAGTCCTTGGAGTTGGTCGCCAACCTCAGAACCGAACAGCTCTCCCACTGCTTTTCCCTGAAAGTGATCTGCCGGGAGCGAGGCAACACAAGCGTTCTCCGGGGAAGAAACCAGCTCCAGGCATTGACCTTCTCGGCTAAAAATCATCAAGGCTTGTGGAATAGCACAAATCAGCCTTTCGTAGCGGAGCTGGCTCTCTGCAAGGGCTTGTTCAGCCAGCTTCTGCGCCGTGATGTCTTCCACATATCCCTCAAAATAGAGGGGATCCCCTGCTGGATTGCGGACGACTTGAATTTGTTCTCGCACCCACAAGTCCAAACCCCTGCGACTGTGGATTAAAAACTCTTGGGCCAGTCTCCCATCGCCGACTTTGCCTGCAAGCAGATCCTGGAAAAGCTGACGACGACCAGCAGCGTTGGCATAAAGATGATGGCCAAAATCTGACAGATGGCCCATCAGATGGGCAGAGGAAGCATAGCCATATATCTCGGCAAGCTTGGCATTGGCAAACTGGTATCGTCCTTGGAGATCCGCACGGAAGATCCCGATGGGAGCATTTTCCAGGAGCACATCAAGTCCGGCCAGCATCAGGATCCCCTATGTTTTCGCAGGCAGTACCAGGGCACTAAGAACGCCTGTTCTTGAGATTATGTATTATTTTTGCTTTGAGTGATGTTTCCCGCACTACAAGTTCCCCCTTGATCTCGTAAAGCCACAGGCGAGGAAGGGCGCTCAGGCTCCTGTGGATATCACCCCACCGAGTGCCAGTGGAGCAGGGATCCCTAGGCGGATTCTCAACTATTCCACCCGCGCAGTCTCCGGGGATTCTGCCTGAGTTTCGGGGTGAAAGTAGCGGTAAATCTGTCGGGCGATCTTTGGGCCAATGCCGGGCACTTGAGCCAACTGGTCTTCTGAGGCCACCTGAATGCGGGCAATCGACCGAAATTCTTCCATCAGCAGCTTTTGCCGATACTTGCCCAGGCCGGGGATTTCGTCCAGCGTAGAGGCATGTTGACGCGCTTTCCGTTGCTGGCGATGAAAGGCAAGGGCAAACCGGTGGGCCTCATCTCGCAGCCGTTGCAACAACAAGCGAGCCGGATCTTGGGCAGCCAAGCGCAGAGGCACAGGATCCCCCGGCAGAAAGATCTCTTCTTCTCGTTTGGCCAAGGCAATCACCGGCAGGTGATCCAGCCCCAAATCTGCCAAGACGGCCATAACCGCCGACAACTGCCCCTTGCCCCCGTCGATGAGCACCAAATCCGGCTGATCCTCAGGAGTCATTTTGCTGAAGCGACGCCGGGCCACTTCCGCATGGCTGGCAAAATCATCGGAGCGACCGGGGCGCACCTCAGGGTTGCGAATCTTGTAGCGGCGGTAGTGCTGTTTGGCAGGCAGGCCATCGATAAACACCACCTGGCTGGCCACGGCATCGGATCCCTGAATGTGGGAGATATCATAGGCTTCCAGACGGCGGGGCACATCCGGCAAATCCAAGACTTCTGCTAAGCGCTCTAAGGCCACAGCATCCCGATCCGCCAGGCGTTGGGTGCGGGTCAGCTCCAGTTGGGCATTCCGCTCGACCAACTCGATTAGCTCGGCTTTGCTCTGCCGTTGGGGGGCGATAAGGCTGACCTTACGGCCTTTTTTCTGGCTTAGCCAAGACTCCAGAAAATCCCGATCCGGCAATTCATACTGGGTCAAAATTTCAGAGGGAATTTCCACCGGATCGCAGTATTGATAATGCTCTTGTAGAACCCGCTGCAAAATCAACGCCGGATCATCGCCCCGATTTTCGGCAACAAACCCCAGCCGCCCCACCAACTTGCCCGCCCGTACCTGAAACAATTGAATGCAAGCTCGCGAATCATTCATGGCCAAGGCCAGAGCATCACGGCTGATGGTAGAGTTAGGCAAAGAAACTCTCTGGGATTCTCCCAATTGTTCCAGACCACGAATTTGATCCCGATATCGTGCGGCTGCCTCATAATTTTCCTGTTCGGCGGCCTGGATCATCTTCTCTTGCAGCTCTCGGATCAGCTCGTCTGTCTGGCCTTGGAAAATCATGGCCACTTGAGCCAGCGTTTTGCGATACTCTTCGGGGCTGATCAAGCCTTGGCATACTCCCGGGCAGCGCCCAATGTCGTAGTTCAAACAGGTGCGATCTTTGTACAGAGGTTTGGGCCGCTGGCGCAAGGGAAAAATTCGTTTGACCAGTCCAAGGGTGTGGCGTAACAGACCAACATCCGTGTAGGGGCCATAGTATTTGTCTTGATGCCGATCAAGGCGACGATGACGGGTGATGTAAAGCTGGGGATAAGGCTCTGACCAGGTAATGCACAAATAGGGATACTTTTTATCATCCTTGAGGAGAACGTTATAGGGGGGTTGATGAGTTTTAATCAAATTGTCTTCTAAGGCCAAAGCCTCACTTTCGTTATCGGTAACGATAAACTCAATCTCACAAACCTGAGCTACCATGCGCTGAATGCGAGGGGACAGGTCGCCGGTGAAGCGGAAATAAGATCGCACGCGAGAGCGCAACTTCTTGGACTTGCCCACATAGAGAATCTGATCTGTGGCATCTCGCATTAAATATACGCCGGGTTCAGCAGGAATCTCCTTAAGACGACTTTCTAGAACGTCACGGTTATGAATCAGAGGGACAGTCATAAAGTTCAGTTCTGTTGAATCCATGCTCATCAGCGCTTCGTGAGGATTGGGATCCACACAACCCCAAATACCATGCCTTCGCATAGGTACGAAAGGAACCGGATGGCCGCTAACATTGCAGTGTAGGGTACCCCAACCTTCTTACCGCGCACTTTGCAGGTTGCAGGTACAGTTGGGCCGAGGCACATCTTGCGGAGGACAGGGATCCCTGGGTTCCCACAATGAGGGCATTTGAGCTTACTCATCATCTTGTCTCCGTGGGCATCTAACGGTGAAGTTGTGTGGCGGCAGATAATATTGAACTCCCATAGGCAACCTCTGTTCCGTCTGCACCAACGCAGTGTGATGCGGCGTTTTTACGGATAGCTTAAGTATCCATAGGAGTCCAGGAGTTAATGAGGGGAATAGGTGGGTGAATCCTATACCTGCCTGTGTATGCACTGGAGTTGAGTCTGTTTTCAAATTTCTTCTAAGATGCGGAATTGCACATGGTTAATGGCCAGCTCCCCAATTGAGGCTTGGTCGGTGTTGATCGTCTCGAAAGGGATCCCTTTGGCAATCTCGGCATGGGTCCAGGGCAGGCCCATAAAGTAGCGCTGCGAATAGGGGCGCTCTCCCCGATCATCGGGGTTCGACTCCATCGGCACCCAACCCCAGCCAGGCAGATAAAACTCAATCCACACGTGGTTGTATTGGGGAAACAACGGGATCCCTTTCAGTTCTGGGTGAGGTGGGCATTTGTAGCGCCCTACCGTGCGGCAAGGGATCCCATTGAGGCGGGCCAAAGCCAACAGCACTCCCACATATTCGCCACAAGAACCGGAGCCACGCCGCAAAACCTCATCCGGCGGATCAATGCGAGAGGTGACCCGATAGGAGAGCTTGTCGTAAACATAGGCCCGGATATTGAGCATTTTGCGCAGTAGGTTGGTCTCGCTGCCAACGGCCCGCCGCGCCGCTTCTTGGACAATCGAGGTGTCCATGGCCAGGTAGTCATCATCCACTAAGTAGCGATCCCGCAGCTCCCTAGGCAGAACGGCAGCCTCTACATCCAGCGGATCGATGCAGTACTTGATGCTGTAGAGATCCAACACCGCCCGCCAGCCAAACAAGCGCACCTCATGGGCCCCCAGGGATCCCAGCGAAAACACCGCCACCTGTTGGCCGGATTGCTCTTCCACTTCAAACGGCAGACCTACCCAGTGCAGGCTGCGCACCCGTTGGCGAAGGCTGTTGCAGGGCAAGGCAATTCGCCAGACCAAATCGGGCAGGACGCGCGGCTCTTCTTGGGCAATTTCTTCCACGTAGGTCAGCTCCACCCGATAGCCGTGGGAGAGGGTGTAGGTGGCACGTTCCCCCAGACACTGGGGCTGAAAGACTACCGGACAGGCAATGGGAGAGTCCTTGGCCTCGGTTCCGCCAATGCCAGAGGGATCCGGGGCGCTGAAGAGAGGGGGGGGATCCAAAGGTCGCAGGCGCAGGGGGGCCACCCAGGTCTTGTCGCGCAGGGCCACCGACAAGGGATCCGGAGCATTGGGGTTGTCGTGGATATAAGCTTCTTCGTGGGCGTAGGCTACCCAGAGCTGCCCCCGCCAGTGAGCCAGACCCGTTGGCCCAGGAGAAGGGGTGAGGATGCGGGCCAATTCTCGCCCCGTTTGGCGCTCCAGCACATAGATCGTCTCTTCCACCCGATCGCTCACCCAAAGGTAGTCGCCCTGCACCGTAATCTGTTCTCGGCCAACCCCAGGGGCAGGCATCTCCTCCACGATGAGGCCACGGCTGGGATCCAGTTGCAGGATTTTTTCCCGCCTATAGCAGGTGGCATAGAGGTAGCGGTTTCCCGTATGGGGATCGATGCAGAGGGCGATCCCTTCGATGGGGTATGGGCAGCTACACACTTGAAAGGCTTCCAGGGATCCCGGTTGTTGCAGAGCAGCCATGGGAATGCGCAAGATCTGCCCCTCTTGCTGCGGACTAAGCCAAATCCACGCTTGATCCCCCTCTGACTCTACCCATAGACCGTAAGCACCTTGGAAAGAGTGGACGTGATGGGGATTGAGCAGCAGGGTGTTGTGCTCTTGAATTTCCACCAAATAGCCCCTCACCCGATCCAAGCCCAGTAGGCAATCTCCCCAGGTGGCCAAACCTTCCAAAGCAACTAGCCCCAAAGGTTGCAAAGGGTCCACAGTTCCCTGTTGCTGCCCAGATTGGGGCCACCAAGCAGGCTGGGATCCTTCTGCCGTAGAACTCAGATTTTTCGGAGCACCCAGATCATTTGCCGGATGAATGGCAACCATGAAGGCTTCCCTGCCTGTGGAGAAGTTGGCACGCTGGCGCGATCCGCACCAGATCAGTACGACTGTCCAACATTTATTTTATGATGCGCCTCTTTTCAACCCCACACCCAAGGCTTCTCAACCGTGTGTCCCTGCTGGTCTTGCCAGGACTGGAGAATGTTACGATGAGGGCGGCTTTTTGGCCAGCAAGATAGAGCAGCGGTGGGGAGTGGTGGGGGATGGAGTTGGCCTTGGCAATTGGCGGCCTGGTGGCAGGGATCCTGGCCGGGGTGCTGGGCATTGGCGGTGGCGTGATCCTGGTGCCCTTACAGGTCAGCTTGGGGATCCCACCGGTTCAAGCTGCAGCCACCAGCAACCTTTCCATCGTTATGACCTCGATTGCAGGCAGCATCCAAAACTGGCGAATGGGCATGCTTGATTTGAAACGGGTGATCCTGCTGGGGATCCCGGCGTTGCTTACAGCCCAAGTGGGGGCAATCATCGCCAGCCGCATTCCCAGCTATCTGCTGTTGGCAGCCTTCGGAGTGTTGCTGCTGGCCAACACCTACTTGGTGCAACTCAACAAAAAGGTGGTTATCCAGGCCCAAGAATTGGGGGCTGACGTCAGCGGTGCCGAGCACCTCGGTGGGACGGAGTCCTCAGGGCAGATGTCCCCCTGGTTAGCCCGCGCCCTGACCGGTGGCACTGCTGGTTTGTTGGCCGGGCTGTTTGGCATTGGCGGTGGGGTGATCCTGGTGCCCATGCAGATCCTGCTGCTGAAAGAGACGATCAAAGTGGCGATTCAGACCAGTCTGGGGGCCATTGTGATCACGGCAGTTGCTGCCACCGCCAGCCATGCGGGTCTCAGCGACTGGATCTGGAATGGCCTGGGGTTGGGGGACGGCACCATCCACCAGAATGTGCTCTGGATCCCAGGTTTAATCTTAGGGACAGGAGGGTTAATCGGCGTACAGATCAGCACCCGCACCCTACCCAAATTGCCCGATGAAACCGTTGGCCTGCTGTTTCGAGGCTTTCTGGTCGTTCTTTCTCTCTACATTTTTTGGCAAGCCTGGCAAAGCTACCGAGCCCTGTGACCAACCAATGTAAAGTGATCGGGGTCTGTCTCAGCACTCAGGACAGCAGTCCCGGTTCCAAACCATGATATTTTGATTCAAACTGGGCCACTGCACCCACACCGAAAACCTTGGTTGCGTCTTCGCGTCCTCGCGTCCTCGCGTCAGCGTTGCGGAGCAATAGCGTTGCGGTTCCCGTCAGGGTGCCGTAGGCATAGCAATAATGCATGCGGCCATGGCGCTTTTCTCAGTAGCCCAAGCTCTCAGCCTCACCTGAAGCGACTGTATCGGGTGTTGCTCTCAACTTTCGGGCCTTACAGCTCAGATAGATTCAACGGTTTGAAAGACTTGTCTACGTTGGACGCGCTTTCCCCTCAGAGGGCGAGGCTTCTGCTGCCTGAGATAGAGCACCTTGTTTGCAGAGGTCATGCACAGGGTAGCTGCCGAAGAGCTTCAAGGTTTCGGCAATCGATTCCAGTGCCACAATCACCTCGGCATCCAGGTAGGGTTGGCCGACGGGGTTCTCCAGATCGACAAAAAAGACGTAAGTCCCTGCCGATTTTTTGGTGGGGCGCGATTCAATACGGGACATGTTCAAACCTCGCTCCGCAAACACTTGCAGAGGTTTCAGCAGCGCTCCCGGCACATTGTGGGGCAGGCTGAAGGCCAAGGAAGTATGGGATCCCCCCGGAGAAGCGGGATCGGCAAGGGCTCCACCCCCTCGACCGGAACGCGAGAGCGGCGCACGGCCAATGACCCAGAAGCGGGTGCAATTATCGGGGTGATCGTTGATCGGGCAGGCCAAGACCGGCAGTTGGTAGAGGGTGGCGGCTCGTTCTGAGGCGATGACGGCAGCGTTGGGCTGCTCCTGCAAGCGATCCAATTCTTCGGTGGTCGAGCGGGATGGGATCAGAGTGGCCTGGGGCAGATGGGATCTCAGCCAAGCCTGACATTGGGCCAACGCTTGCGGGTGGGAATAGACCTGCTCAATTTGCTCCAACTGGGAGGCACGTCCGATGAGGGCATGGCGAATGGGCAGGATCAGCGCCTGTCGGATCCCTAGCCCCTCCAGTTGCCACAGGGCATCCAGAGTCATCGAAACCCCACCCTCTACAGAGTTTTCCACCGGCACCACCGCCCATTGTTGCTGGCCAGCAGCTACCGCTTCTAAACAGGCGCTGATCGTTGGATAGGGCACCAAGGGATGGGATCCCTGACTGTGCAGGTGGGGCCGCTCGGGGCAGGCCAGCAAAGCTGCCAACTCTGTGTAGGTTCCAGCAGGGCCAAGGAAAGCCACCGGCGAAGGGAAAACGTTCGCGCCAGCAGAGCGCAGCTCCATCAGAGCCATTCCTTCAACTGTCACTAGGGGCCAGCTCTAACTCTATCGCCTCGGCGTCGCGCAGCAGCAAAGGACATTCAGGTTCTGGACAACGGGGATTGGCCGCCACCTTTTCCATCGCCTTCACTACCTCCAACCGAATCAGCCTCTGCAACTCCTGATCCGCTTGAATGGCTTCCAAGGTGAGGAGAGAGCCCTGAAAACTGGTGGCGTAGCGAGGTTTGAGGTTGTTCAAGGCCAGGGCGGCAGCATCGTTACAGAATTTCTCACAGAAGCAGTAGCGCTGCTGACTCTCCATCAGCAGGATGTCGTTGACCATTTCCAGAACAGCCCGTTCCATTTGATTTTCCAGGCCCTTCAGAGGCTTATATTCCTCCGCCATCGCTATCTCCTAGGTTGTGTTGATCTTTTATTTGAGCCAAAAGAGGGCACTGACAAGATAGAGAAAACTCAAGAAGTTCCTTGCCAGCTTATCAAAACGAGAAAATAGATGTCGGTACTGCTTCAACTTATGAAAAAAGCATTCGACTAAATGCCTCTCTTTGTATAAATGTTTATCATAATGCCGTTGCGTTCTTCTATGTCTTCTAGGTGGAATAACCGCTCGAGCTTCCCCTATTTTCTCAATCAGCTTATTGGCATCATATCCCCTATCCCCAATCACTTTGGTATCCTCTGTCCGCCAGCTCTCTATCAGTTCTTCCCCTTGAGTGATATCGTTCTTCTCTCCCCCAGTTATTCTCAATTCCAGCGGATTCCCCAACCCATCTACACTCGCATGAATCTTAGTACTGTATCCCCCCGGCTTCTCCCCAAAGCTTGTTCCCCCTTTTTCCGGCAGCACAGGAGTGCGCTCGAACCGTTGTTGAATCAAAATCAATAATAAGATGCTCTAAATCAGGATTGTCAACAAAATACTTGAACAGCCGTTCCCACACCCCGAAATGACTCCACCGATGAAATCTTTGATAAATGGTGTACCATTTGCCATATTCTTTCGGGAGGTAGCGCCAAGGAGCACCAGAACGTGCCATCCAAAGAACTGCTTCAATAAACCGTTTACAGTTTGCCTCTTTTCCAATATTAACTCTCTTTTCTGTCTGTAAAAAAGCCAATATCTTCTGCCACTTATTTTCATCTAAAAAAACCAATCTCATCCTCTCTCCTCCATAAAGCATCTTCTCTATCTTACATAAGATCAACACGACCTAATGTGAACTGGACCCACCGCCAAGCCCCTGTCTTTCAATGAGTAGGAGTGCTCTCAATTACCTTCGATGCTGCTCTATTCTCTATTGACAAGTCAAGTCAAGCTCCCTGCTGCTGACGCGGACAGCCACTGGCCCGCTCCTATCTGGGCTTGAGGTATCGGGGTGTGCTGAAGCAATCCAATCTGTCGTGTCAGGCACCATCAAAACCCAGAGAATTAACCAACACTCTCGGCAGACGGGCAGAAAGTCCACAGAGCAACTCATAGGGAATAGTACCCAACTGATCGGCCCAATCTTGCACCGATAAACCCACATTCCCCAGATTGGGGCCCAGCAGCTCCACCACATCCCCCACCTGGATATCCGGCCTCTCGGTTACATCCCACATGCACTGATCCATCGTGATCGTACCCACCTGTTGGATTAGGCCGCCGCGCACCCATCCTCGCAGCCAGCCGGAAAGCCGCCGTGGGATCCCGTCCGCATAGCCGATGGCCAGAGTGGCAATGCGACTGGGGCGAGAGGTGATGTAGCGATGTCCATAGCTCACTCCGGTTTGAGCAGGCACAGTTTGGATGTGGGTCAGCCGCGCCTTGAGCCGCAGAATCGGCTGCAGACCCGGCAGTTGCAAGTGGGGGGCAGGGGACAAGCCATAAAGAGCCAACCCCAAACGCACACGGGAGTAGTGGAGATGGGTTAAAGCGCCGGCTGAGTTATCCAGATGCAGTGCCGGTAAGGGATCCCCGGCTTGACGGATCTGTTCCACCACCTGGGCAAAGCGGGCGTGCTGCTGTTCCATGACCGGAGAATGGGGCTCGTCCGCCGTCGCCAAATGGGAAAACAAGCTACAGCCCTCTAGCTCCGGGATCCGACAGATCTGCCCCCACACGGCTGCCGCTTCCTTCCAGGGGATCCCCAAACGGGTCATACCCGTATCCACATTGACATGCACCGGGATGGGTCGTCCGGCCCAATGGGCCACCTGACGCATCAGTGGGATTTGTTCTGCAGAGGTGAGGCTGACTTCCAGCCGGGCGGCCATGGCCTGCTGTAGCTCTGCCCAAGTATTCAAAGCCCCCAACACCAGAATCGGAGCCTGCAGCCCCGTTTGCCGCAACTCGATCCCTTCGGCTAGGGTGGCTACACATAGCCCCTTGGCCCCAGCCGCAACAGCCACGGGAGCCACCAACTGTGCCCCATGTCCATAGGCATTGGCCTTCACCACCGCCCAGATTTCCGTATCCGGCGACAGGCGGGCCTGCAACAGCCGCAGATTTTCCCGCAACTGGGCCGCGTCAATTTCCACCCAGGCCCGACTGGTCAACAGCTCCAGGTCGATTGCACAATCCAGCTCCGCTGAGGGATTTGCCCCCTGGGATCCCTCTCCTAAGGTATTCTCCTGCACCCCCAGAGCTGCACTCGTCGCCAAAGTGCCCTGCGCCGCCGGCGCGACCGGTTCCCGATTCACCGTTCACCCCCCACACCCAAAACCCGTCCTGATTAGATTTAGGTTTAGCGCAAAGTCCACTCCGGCGCCATCCACAGCAGCGGCACGTCTGGGATCCCGACAGTCTCGTTGCTCTCCAACAGCCGGCCCAGCCAAGCAGCTTGCCTTTGTGAGGACAGTCCCTGGCTTAGCAGTCGTCGCAGGACTCGTTGGAAACCCTCTCTCTCCCCCGCCGGTGACAAAGAGGGATCCCCGGTCATGCGCCGCAGATCCTCCACCGCTTCGGTGTAACCTCCCAAAGCATCCACTAAGCCCACCTCCACAGCTTGTGCGCCAGTGAAGATGCGCCCATCGGCTAACTGTCGCACCCGGTCTTCATCCAAGCTCTGCCGCCGCGCGATTATCTCCGCCTCCAGCACCTCATCTGCCTTTTCTGGCAAGTGCTGGCGTCCTCGGGCCACATCGCGAATGAACTGCTCGAGGGTATCTTCCACCAAGCTTTGCAGAAGGCGCTGCTCTTGAGGAGTGGCACTGCGGAAAGGAGAGAGAAGGTCTTTGTACTCGCCAGTTTTGAAGGTCTGCGGCTCTATGCCATAGTTCTCCAGCAACTTGCCAAAGCTGAGGCCGCTGATGATGACCCCTATGCTGCCGGTCAGGGTGCCGGGGTTGGCATAGATTTTGTCGGCAGCACTGGCCACGTAGTACCCCCCACTGGCAGCAATATCCTCTAGGATGGCAATCACCGGTTTATCTGCTTCGTGCAGAGCAGTTACGGCGCGGTAAAGTTCCTGGCTGGATCCCACAGCTCCGCCGGGGCTGTTGATGCGCAGCAGTACAGCCTTGACAGAGGGATCCTGTGCTGCGTCCCGCAACTGATCCAAAGGGGAAGCGGGCAAACTCACCAAAGCCGAGCCACGTGGGCCGCCTATGGTTCCTTCCAAGGTGACCACCTCGATGCGAGCCACTCCCCGTGCAGCCTCTATACCGACCCCGCCTCGGGTAGACTCTGGGGCAGGGCGCGTGCCCCCAACAATGGCTGCAATAAGGCAGACGACCAACAAAGAAGCCGCCAAAATGCGGTTAAGCAGAGTTTCTTGTGTCACAGATCCCTCAATTGCCACTGACTCCGTTCTATCACCCCCTGAGCTTCTCGGAATGTCCGGCAACAAAAGACGGAGAACCCAGCAAACCCCCTTATGGTTTCACCTCGGTTGAGCCATCCAGACCATTGACAAAGAGCATCCGCTCATCTATGATGGGGTTCCAGTATTTTTTACCGGTAAGGCAGCTTCTACAGGCTGCAAGTGTAAACTGGGATAGGGAGTGAGTCTCAGCTTGAAGCAAAGTAGATTGGGGCTTTAGCTCAGTTGGTAGAGCACTTCAATGGCATTGAAGGGGTCAGCGGTTCAAGTCCGCTAAGCTCCATAGACATGGTTCAACGACACCCAAGGCGTGGAAAGTCTGGGTGTGGGCGTAGTGTCCTAGTTTGAATCGAAATGACCATAGAGACTGAGTACTATGGGCAGGTTTTTTCTGAGAGAATGTCTGTGATGGCAGCAGCCACCCGCTCTTGCTGACAGAGGGTCAACTCAGGGAAACACGGCAAAGACAACACCTGAGCCGCACACAGCTCTGCATTGGGCACATCTCCCCGCCGGTAGCCCAGTGCCTGGTACACCGGCTGCAGCGGCAACGGCAGAGGATAGTAAACCCGACTGCCAATGCCCCGCTCCTTCAGACGCTGCTGCAAATAGTCTCGCCGCTGTGAATCCAACGGCTCAGAACCCACCACCCGCACTGTGTACTGATGCCACACCGAACTGCCCCCCACCCCCACCTGAGGCAGAATCAAGCCCGGGATCCCTTGCAACAGCCGCTGATAGCACTCTGCCACTCCCTGCCGCCGCCAGTTCCACTCCCGCAGATGGGGTAACTTGACCGAGAGGATCACCGCCTGCAGCGCATCCAAACGGCTGTTGAGACCCAGATGCTCGTGGTGGTACGGACGGGTCTGCCCATGCTCCCGGAGCGCCCGCACCCGGCTGGCCAGTTGGGGATCCCGCGTCACCACCGCCCCCCCATCCCCAGCCGCTCCCAGATTCTTGGTGGGAAAAAAGCTGAAACAGCCCACCTCTCCCCACGTGCCCACCGGCCTGCCCCCCCAACAGGCCCCCACTGCCTGGGCACAATCTTCCACCACCGCCAACCCATGCCGGCGGGCCACCGCCACAATCTCCGTCATGTTGGCCGCTTGCCCAAACAAATGCACCACCACCACCGCCTTGGTGCGGGGGGAAACCCGCTCTGCCAGAAGCCGCGGATCCAGGTTGAAGCTGCCAGGATCCACATCCACAAACACCGGACGCGCCCCCACCCGGCTGATGGCAGCAGCCGAGGCAAAAAAACTGAAAGCACTGGTGAGCACCTCATCCCCCGCCTGGATGCCCAAAGCCTGCAAAGCCAGCACCAAGGCATCGGTGCCGGAATTGCATCCGACGGTCTCCAAGGGGCCTCCTCCCAAGAACTGGGCAAACAGCTCCTCAAAGCGCTGCACCGCCGCCCCGCCGATGTACTGACCAGAGGCCAACAGAGCCTCCACCTGCGGCTGCAACACCGCCGCCAAAGCCCGGTACTGCCCCCTCAAATCCAACAGCGGAATCGGCTCTTCCGTCATGGTGCCCGCCCCAGCCCCTCCTTGTTCGTAGCTTACCGCCTGGGCCGGTCTGAGCTAGAGTAAACCATGGCGGCTACACTGAGGAGGCTCTATGCAGGCGGCTGCCCCAGCCAGTTTGGGTTTGGTGTCCCCCCGCCTTTTGGCCCTGGTGCCGGGGGGGATTGGCGACCAGATTTTGTTTTTTCCCACCTTGGCCAGCTTGCGGCAGCGCTTTCCTGAGGCGGAGCTGGAGGTGCTGGTGGAGCCGCGGGCAGCAGGGGCCTATGAGGTTTGCCCCTCGGTGAATCGGGTGCTGACTTTTCCTTTCAAAGAGCGGCTGTCGTTGGCGGATCTCAGCGACCTGCTGGGGCGGATGCGCGAGCGGCAGTACGACGCGGTGCTGAGCCTGGGCCGGGGGCTGGGGGTGAAGCTGCTGCTGTGGCTGACCGGCATTCCCAAGCGGGTGGGCTATGCGCCGCCGGGGCCGGGTTGGCCGTGGCTGACCGACCCGGTGCCCCTGAAGGGGGCCCAGTATGCGGCCCAGATGTACCACGACCTGGTGCAGGGGTTTGGCCTAGCTCCAGCGGCGGTTCGGCCCCAGATACGCCTGAAAAAAGCAGACCTGGAGTGGGCGGCGCAGGAGCGGCGACGCCTGTTGGGGGAGGGGGTGCAGGAGTATGTGCTGCTGCATCCGGGGGCCAGCCAACTGTCGCAGCAGAAGGGGATGCGCAAGCTGTATCCGGCCAGTCAGTGGGCGAAGGTGGTCAGGGGGTTTCGGGAGAAGCGGCCTGAGCTGCCGTTGGTGTTGGTGGTGGGGCCAGAGGATGAAGGGCTGGCGGAGGGCTTTGGGGTGGAACTGCCGGAGGTGCCGGTGAGCCGACCGGGGGGGGTGGGGCAACTGGCGGCCTTGATTGGGGGGGCGACGCTGCTGTTGTGTGTGGACAGTGCTCCCATGCATTTGGCGGTGGCTACCCAGACGCCGCTGGTGGCGTTGTTTGGGCCTACAGACCCGGCGCGGGTGTTGCCGGCGGAAGGGCCGTTTCGGGCGGTTCGGGGGGCGAATGGGGTTGTGGAGTCAATTGCCCCGGAGCAGATTTTGCAGGTCATTTTTCCGGGTTAGGGATGCGGACGAAGGGAGTTGAACCCTTACGCCTTGCGGCACCAGATCCTAAGTCTGGCGCGTCTGCCGTTCCGCCACGTCCGCCCTCACCCATCCTAACTCCCTACCCCCGCCACGGCGATCTGCAGGGCAGCAACTTTAGCATCATCCCCATTTGGAATCAGAATCCCGCTCCAAGTCACGAAAAAGAGGCGTGCTTAGGTAGCGTTCCCCAAAGCTGGGCTGGATCATCACAATCCGCTTGCCGGCATTTTCCGGTCGCCGTCCTACCTGAATGGCTCCCGCTAAGGCAGCCCCAGTGGAAATGCCGGAGAGGATCCCTTCTTCCTTGGCCAGGCGCCGACTGTAGACCATGCTCTCTTCATCTTCCACTGCAATCACCTCATCCAGCAGGTCGCGCCGCAGCACATCAGGCACGAATCCTGCTCCGATCCCTTCAATGCGATGAAAGCCGGGCCGGCCACCACTCAAGACAGCACTGGCCTTGGGTTCAACGGCCACCAGTCGAATGGCCGGGTTTTTCCCCTTCAAAAACTCGCCCGCCCCCGTGATGGTGCCACCGGTGCCTACCCCTGCCACCAGGATGTCCACCTGACCATCGGTATCTTCCCAAATTTCCGGGCCGGTGGTTCTGGCATGAATCTGGGGGTTGGCGGGATTGGTGAACTGGCCCAACATATAAGCGTTGGGAGTGCGGCGGACGATCTCTTCGGCCTTCCAGATGGCTTCCCCCATGCCTCCAGCACTGCTGGCCAGATAAACCTCTGCCCCGTAGGCTTTCAACAGCAGTCGCCGCTCAAGGCTCATGCTCTCAGGCATGACGATGATGAGCCGGTAACCCTTGGCAGCAGCGGCCATGGCCAAGCCAATGCCGGTATTGCCAGAGGTGGGCTCCACCAAGATGGTCTTGCCGGGGGTGATCAAGCCAGCTTGTTCGGCAGCCTCGATCATGCTGACGGCAATGCGATCTTTCACCGAGGCGGCGGGGTTAAAGCTCTCCAACTTCACCACAATCTCGGCCAGACACCCCTCCGACTGAGGGATCCGATTCAACCGCACCAGCGGGGTGCGACCGATGAGCTGGGTGATGTTGGCGGCAATTTTCATGGCTAACAAAAAGGAAGCAACCAATTGCAACAGCGGGCCGTAGGCCTTAAGTCCAGAGCACTCGGTGGCCTTGTGCGATGCTAACCCTTAAATCAACTCGCTGGCGCTCCCCTTTCAGGATCTCACTGCTCTTGGCCCAGCATTGAGGGGGATCCCTGCATTCCTTGAAATTTTGAAAGGGAGGGCAACAAAACCCCTCCAGAAAATGATTTAGAGTGAGATCACACCGGAAGGACGAGTCCATTATGCACCTGAGTGACATCACTCATCCCAACCAGCTCCGCAACCTGAACCTCAGCCAGTTGCGCAGCCTGGCCCGCCAGATTCGCGACAAGCATCTGCAGACTGCTGCCAATTCCCCGGTCGGCTGTCATCTGGGGCCGGGGCTGGGGGTGGTGGAGCTGACTTTGGCCCTCTACAAGACCCTCGATCTGGATCGGGACAAGGTGATCTGGGATGTGGGGCACCAGGCTTATGCCCACAAAATGCTCACCGGCAGGTACCACAATTTCCACACGTTGCGCCAAAAAGGGGGCATTGCTGGCTACTTGAAGCGCAGCGAGAGCCGCTTCGATCACTTTGGGGCGGGGCACGCTTCCACCAGCATTTCGGCAGCTTTGGGCATGGCCATCGCCCGGGATCGGCGAGGAGACAACTTCAAGGTGGTGGCCATCATTGGGGATGGGGCCCTAACCGGAGGCATGGCCTACGAAGCCATCAACCACGCCGGGCACCTGCCCAAGACCAACCTGATGGTGGTGCTCAACGACAACGGCATGTCCATTTCCCCCAACGTGGGAGCGATCCCTCGCTATCTAAACCGCCTGCGCCTCAGCCCGCCGGTGCAGTTTTTGGCCGATAGCCTGGAAGAGCAACTGAAGAATCTCCCCCTGCTGGGATCCAGCCTCAGCCCAGAAATTGACCGCCTCAAGGAAACGGTAAAGCTGGTTACCGCCGTGCAAAACAACAAAGCAGGCATCATCTTTGAGGAGCTGGGCTTTACCTACGTGGGGCCGGTGGATGGGCATAACCTGGCGGAATTGCTGGATGCTTTTGAGTTGGCCCACGGCATTTCTGGGCCAGTACTGGTGCATGTGGCCACCGTCAAAGGCAAGGGCTACCCGCCTGCCGAAGCTGAACAGGTGGGGTATCACGCCCAATCCCGCTTCGACCTGGCCACTGGCAAGCCCTACCCGCCCACCAAGCCCAAGCCCCCCAGCTACAGCAAAGTCTTTGGCCATGCCCTCTGCAAGTTGGCCGAGCGGGATCCCCGCATTATTGGCATCACCGCTGCCATGGACACGGGCACCGGCCTGGACAAGCTGAAGGAAAAGCTGCCGGATCAGTTTGTGGATGTGGGGATCGCCGAGCAGCACGCTGTAACGTTGGCCGCCGGCATGGCCTGTGAGGGGATGCGCCCGGTGGTGGCCATTTACTCCACCTTCCTACAGCGGGCCTACGACCAGATCATCCACGATGTCTGCATCCAAAAGTTGCCGGTCTTCTTCTGCTTGGATCGGGCGGGAGTTGTGGGAGCCGATGGCCCCACCCACCAAGGCATGTACGACATCGCCTATCTGCGCTGTATTCCGGAAATGGTGCTGATGGCTCCCAAAGATGAAGCGGAGCTACAGCGCATGGTGGTGACCGGGATCCAGTACACCAAGGGCCCCATTGCCATGCGTTACCCGCGCGGCTCTGGCGTAGGGGTGCCTCTGGCAGAAGAGGGGTGGGAGCCCCTGCCCATTGGCAAGGCCGAGGTGTTGCGCAGCGGCGGTGAGGTGTTGATCCTGGCCTATGGGTCGATGGTCCATCCCAGTCTGCAGGCCGCGGAGATCTTGAAAGAACACGGTATCTCAGCCACGGTGGTCAATGCCCGCTTCGCCAAGCCTCTGGATACCGAGCTGATCCTGCCTTTGGCCGAACAGAGCCGCTTGGTGGTGACAGTGGAAGAAGGCTGCCTCATGGGGGGGTTTGGCTCAGCGGTGGCCGAAGCCTTGCTCGACGCTGACCTGACAGTGCCCTTGTTGCGCCTGGGGGTGCCGGACGTGTGGGTGGAGCACGCCACCCCCGAGGAATCCTTGGCAGAACTGGGCTTGAACAGCGCTGGGATTGCCGAGCGGATTCGGGCCAAGTTTCAGGCACAGGTTCTCAAGGGATCCCCTGTGGAAGCTCCCGCTGTCAATTCCTGCAATTCCTGAGCCTATTCCGAAAGGCCCATCCGCCGGTTGAACTGCTCGATGGCGGCTTGCTGCAGAGCTTCTGCAACAGGGCGGCTACGCAGGAGGATCTGCACATCTCGCAGCAGGTTTTCTCGCCACAGGTTCTCCCGCAACACTTGCAGGCGGGCGTAGTTGGGATCCAAGCGCATGGCCTTTGCCCCCAGTTCCTCAGCCCGTTTGGTTTCTCCCCGGATGTAGAGGGCAGTCGCCAGGGCCAAATAGGGCTCTGCTACAGAGTCATTCATCTCTATCGTGCGTTCCCAGCGATCGATGGCGGCGTCCAGATCCCCCTGCTCATAGTCCACCAAGCCCATGTTGTTCATGGCCGGCCAATAGGTGGAATCCAACTGCAAGGTCTTCTCATATTCCCGCCGGGCCGCATCCCACCGATCCAGCATGAGGTAGGCATTGCCCAGTTGGAAGCGGGCGTTGGGGTTATCCGGTTGCAGGGCAACAGCCCGTTCCAGGGTTTCAGCGGCGGCAAAGTAGCTGCCCTGCCGCAAATAAGCCGATCCCAGCGAGTAGAGGACATCCCCATCTTGAGGAGACAGGGCGCGGGCCCTTTGCAACGATGCAATGGCTTGCTCTAGGTTCCCCAGTTCTAGGTGTACGTTACCCAAAACATAGAGCAGCTCTGAGGAGTTGGGCACTATGGCCACTGCCAGTTGTAGGCGGCGCAGCGCTTCTTCCGTCTGACCAAACTGGGCTAACCGCAGCGAGTCAGTGGCCAGTTGCAGTGCTTGGGCCTGCATCAAGCCCCCATTGGGCAAAGGGACGTGCAGCAACACCTGGGCCTGGGCAGAGCTCCACCCTCCCATCCCCAACACAACTGCCAGGCCCACCGACAAGGCTTGCCAGGGCCGGACGGATAACTGGAACAACAGTGGCGGCATGATACCCACGCAATAAATCAGGTCATGCCCATGTTAGCTGCAACAGCCGGGGATCCCTACTTCTCAGTGTTCTCCTCTGCAACTGCCATCGGCCAAATCAGAGGCGTCGCCACCGCCGCCCTGCTTGGGTGAGCAGATCTTCGGCAGCCTTTGGACCCCAGGTGCCAGCCTCATAGGTGAACAGAGGCGGTACAGCACTGCCGCCATTGCCGCTGCCGGGCTCCGATTCCCAGGCCGACAACACCGGCGTCACCACCCGCCAAGCCGCTTCGACCTCATCGGCACGGGTGAACAGCGTTGGATCTCCCAACAGACAATCTAGGAGCAGGCGATCATAAGCATCCGGTGTACCCGCTCCAAAAGCCGTCCCATAGCGGAAATCCATGTCCACTGAGCGGGTGCGGATCTCCGGCCCCGGCATCTTGGCCTCAAAGCGCAACGAGATACCCTCATTGGGTTGGATACGCAGCACCAGGATGTTGGGGCTGACTTCCCGGGCTGCCGATTGGAACAGGGAAAGGGGCACCTGCTTAAAGTGAATGGCCACCTCGGAAACCTTTTTGGGCAGGCGTTTCCCGGTGCGCAAGTAAAAGGGCACCCCCTTCCACCGCCAAGTATCACATTCCAGTTTCAGGGCGACGTAGGTGGGGGTTTGCGAGTTGGGATTGACGTTGGGCTCCTGCCGATAGCCCAACACCGGCTTGCCGGCAATCCAGCCAGGGCCGTATTGCGCCCGCACCGCTGCGGCTGCCACATTGCGGGTATCGGCTAGGCGGGTGGCCTGCAGCACCTTGGTTTTTTCGTTACGCACCCCATCACTGCGCAGAGAGACAGGCGGCTCCATAGCCGTGAGACAGTAGACCTGCATCAAGTGGTTTTGCACCATGTCCCGCAGGGCGCCGGCAGCATCGTAGTAGCCGGCTCGATCCTCCACCCCCACGGTTTCCGCTACCGTGATCTGCACATGGTCGATGTAGTTACGGTTCCAGAGGGGCTCAAAAATGGCGTTGGCAAAGCGGAAGACCAGCAAATTCTGCACCGTCTCTTTGCCCAAGTAATGATCAATGCGGTAGACCTGCTCTTCCTGGCAAATCCGCTGCAGGATGCGGTTGAGCTCCTGGGCCGAGGTGAGATCGTGGCCAAAGGGCTTTTCGATCACCACCCGCGTTTTCGTCGGATCGGCCACCATGCCGGCTGCCCCCAACTGTTGGATGGCCTGAGCATAAAAGTCCGGTGCCACCGCCAGATAGAACACCCGGTTGCCACGGGTGCCCCGCTCCTCATCCAACTGGCTGAGCAGTTGCTTCAGGCGAAGGTAGCCTTCTGGATCCCCGATATCCAGGCGGCAATAGAACAGGCGGCTGGCAAAGTCCTGCCATAGGGCCTCCGGCCCCAAGTCCTGGGGGGCGAACTCCTGCACAGCAGCCCGCATCTTTTCCCGGTAAACCTCGTGAGTCCAATCGCGGCGGGCCACCCCCACCAAGGTAAACTCCGGCGGCAGTCGTCGCTGCACAAACAGCCGGTGGTAGGCCGGGATCAGCTTGCGAGCCGCCAGATCCCCAGAAGCTCCAAACTGCACCAAAATACAGGGATCCGGAGTGCGCTCTTGGTTGAGACCAACACGGAGAGGGTTTTCAGCCAGGGTCACCATAGAGTCGGCTCAGCCTAGGTGGATAGGGTTGGGGAAAAGAGCGGCTAGGGGGTCAGAGAACCTTCCAGGCAGCGCAGCACTTCGGTCACATTCTCACGGCTGCCAATGATGAGGGGCACCCGTTGGTGGAGGGATTGGGGAACAATATCCAGGATGGCCTCGGTGCCGGTGGTGGCTGCCCCACCCGCCTGCTCGGCCAGAAAAGCCAGGGGATTGGCCTCGTACATTAGGCGCAGCTTGCCTTCCGGTTTTTTCTGGGTGCCGGGATAGAGGTAAACTCCCCCCTGCAGCAGAATGCGGTGAAAATCTGCCACCAAAGCGCCGCTGTAGCGGGAGATGTAGCCATCGCGGCGGTGAACATAGCGAACGAAGTTTTGGATCCCTTCGCTCCAGTGGCAGAAATAGCCCTCGTTGAGGCTGTAGACGGAGCCGCGTTCAGGAATGCGGATGTCGCTGCGGGAGAGGATAAATTCCCCCAAGCTGGGATCCAACGTGAAACCGTGTACCCCCTTGCCGACGGAATAGACCAGTTGGGTGCTGGGGCCGTAGAGAATATACCCTGCAGCCAGTTGGCGACGGCCCGGTTGCAGCAGGTCTTGGTTGTCCGCTTCCGGGCGATCCTCAAGAGGGTGAAGGACGGAGAAGATAGAGCCGACGCTGAGGTTGGCGTCAATGTTGGAGGATCCATCCAGGGGATCGATCATCAGGGCCAAGCGGCTGAGGGAGCAGTTTTCCGGCAGGCGAGCCGGGGTTTTCATCTCCTCCGAGACCAGCCGACACACCAGGCCCGTTTGCTCCAAGGCGCGAATGAAGGCCCGGTTGGCATAGTCGTCCATCTGTTGCTGTTCTTCCCCTTGGACATTGACGCTGCCGGTAACCCCCAGCGCCCCTTCGATCAGTCCTGCCTGACTCAGCCGCCGGGCAATCATCTTGCCGGCCAGGGCAATGCGGTTCATCAGGGCGCTGAAGTCTTGGGCTTCTGCCGTAAAGCTGCCAAACTGCTGCAAAACATGACGGGAGAGGGTGAGCACGTCCCGCGACATCTCCTGTGAGGACTCTGTCCCGCCAACGCGGTCGGCGCTGCTGGACACTACCGGCGGGGAGGGAGGAGAGCTGAGAACCATACGAGGCTTCGCCAACACGAAAGAAAAACACCCATACAGGGGATCCCCGACCCCCACATCTTGACTCGGAGTGCAAGGACTCGGTCTCGCTAGGGCGATTGGAACTTGGGATCCCTTCTATTAGGTAGGCTGGCCGATCCTCGGCGCAGGTGCAGACAACTTACAGAGTTGCTTCAGATTTGGCTTGGATCCCTCTTTCCGGGAAAGCTCATGTTCCCCCGAAGAAACGCGGTAGGATGAGCTCTACCCCTTTTCTTCTCTTCCTACTTCGTCCCGGTTTCCTCTTGCAATGATGGCCAATTCCCCTTTCCCGCTGCGCAGCCAAGTGGTTACCCAGGGGGTACAGCGCTCCCCCAACCGCGCCATGCTCAGAGCCGTGGGCTTTCGCGACGAAGACTTCGGCAAGCCCATTGTCGGCATTGCCAACGCCCACAGCACCATCACCCCCTGCAACATGGGGATCCAAACTCTGGCGGAGCGGGCGGAGGCAGCTCTGAAGGCAGCCGGCTGTATGCCCCAGGTGTTCGGCACCATCACCATCAGCGATGGCATTTCCATGGGCACGGAGGGGATGAAATACTCGCTGGTGTCGCGGGAAGTGATTGCCGATTCCATCGAGACGGTGGTCAACGGCCAGAGCATGGATGGCCTCTTGGCCATTGGCGGTTGCGACAAGAACATGCCGGGGGCGATGATCGCCATGGCCCGCCTCAATGTGCCTTCTATCTTCGTCTACGGCGGCACCATCAAGCCCGGTCACTACAATGGCCGCGACCTCACCATCGTGAGCGCTTTTGAAGCCGTAGGGGAGTTCAGTGCCGGGCGCATCTCCGAGGAAGAGCTGCTGGCGGTGGAGCGCCACGCCTGTCCTGGTGCCGGATCCTGCGGCGGCATGTACACGGCCAACACCATGTCCAGCGCGTTTGAGGCTATGGGGATGAGCCTGCCCTACTCCTCCACCATGGCCGCAGAAGACGAAGAAAAAGCCGAAAGTGCAGCTCAATCGGCCAAGGTCCTGGCAGAGGCCATCAAAGCCAACATCCGCCCGCGGGACATCATCACCCGCAAAAGCATTGAAAACGCCATCTCGGTGATCATGGCCGTAGGGGGATCCACCAACGCCGTGTTGCACTTCCTGGCCATTGCCCATGCCGCAGAGGTGCCCCTCACCCTAGATGATTTTGAGACTATCCGTGCTCGTGTGCCTGTCCTCTGCGATCTCAAGCCTTCAGGACGGTTTGTGGCCACCGACCTGCACCGGGCCGGTGGGATCCCCCAAGTGATGAAAATGTTGCTCAACCACGGCCTACTGCACGGGGACTGCCTCACCATCTCCGGCCAGACCCTTGCAGAGGTGCTGCGGGATGTACCGGATGAGCCCCCCGCCGACCAAGAAGTCATCCGCCCCTGGCACAACCCCCTGTATCCCCAAGGGCACCTGGCCATTCTCAAGGGAAACCTGGCCAGCGAAGGGGCAGTGGCCAAAATTACCGGCGTCAAGAAGCCGCAAATTACTGGGCCGGCGCGGGTCTTCGATTCGGAAGAATCCTGCCTGCAGGCCATCCTCTCCGGCCAGATCCGAGCAGGGGATGTGGTGGTCATCCGCTACGAAGGCCCCAAAGGTGGGCCCGGCATGCGGGAGATGCTCTCGCCCACTTCGGCCATTATCGGCGCCGGCTTGGGAGATAGCGTTGGCCTGATCACCGATGGCCGCTTTTCCGGCGGCACCTACGGCATGGTGGTGGGCCATGTGGCTCCTGAAGCCTATGTGGGGGGCACGATTGCCCTGGTGGAAGAAGGGGATCTCATCACCATCGATGCTCCGGCTCGCCTATTACACCTGCATGTGAGCGACGAAGAACTGGCCCGCCGCCGCGCCCGCTGGTCTCCTCCTGAGCCTCGCTACAAACGGGGCACCCTAGCCAAGTACGCCAAGCTGGTCTCCAGCAGCAGCCTGGGGGCAGTGACGGATTTAAACCTGTGGGATTAGGGTCGTTTCGATTCAAACTAGGACACTGCAACCGCAACCCAATGTTGACTGCAGGAGGCCAGAGAGCTTTCGTGGCCTACAGTCCTTAGAATTGCGATTCTTACGAGTCTTTTCGTAACCTAGAGAACAAATACACCCCATCTTGGTGGTACAGAAGCTGAAATTGGGTTTCCTTGTGTAGAGCTTCAATCAGGACATGGGAAAACTCTGAACTACTGCGCCACCCCGGATGACGGCTATTTAGCAACACGTAATCAAAGGGATCCCATTGAGAAGGCGGGGATCCATTGAAGTGTCTCTCATCTGTAAAGTAGATTACAAGTCGATGGGTGAGGTGGGGGCTGATCTCATGGGTGGTGAGAACGCCCCCTTGGGTGGTGATCTGGGCAAGAGCGTGTCGGGTTGCCTGCCAAGTGTCTAGGGAGCTGAGATAAATTGAGCCAAAAAAGGTGTATTTCCCCAAGGCTAAAAAGGCCAGCGCAGACCAGATCAGAGGCAATTTTCTATCTTTTATAAAATGGCTCTGGAAGGATTGGTTTTTCACATTCTCGATGACGGCCAAGAACAAGAAAGGAACGATAGGCAAAGCGTATTGATGTACCAGATCCCGATAGACAGGATTGCTGGAGAGTATATTTAAGCCCAGGGTAGGCAGGGCAGGGATCCAAGGATCCCAATGCCGCCAAGAGAGACCCCAAGCTAAAGGCACGACCAACAAAAATCCATAAAACAGGGTGTCCAGGGAGAAGACTTTGCTCAAAACCAACATTGGTCTCAAGATTAAGCTTTGAACAATTTCCGCAACAGAATCGCCCAGATGGTCGTAGTGGGAAATAGCTGCCGGCTCGCTGCCGCTAAAGTGAGGAATGATCCCAAAAGTGGCTATTCCAAACCAAGCTAACCCTGCTGTAATTGCCACCCAGCCACCCAATTGGCAGCGCCGTTGCCAGCGTCCTTGAATTCGTCCTTTTTCCCAAAACAACAGCCAGACTCCCAGAGCAACAACGTTGAGAGATAACACCGCCTTACAGCCGAGGATGCCACTCAAACACAGAAGGAACCCCCACAATTTTCCAGAGCGAATGCAGAGCACAGCCGCCAAGAAAAGGGGAACAGCTATGACCTCTGGATGAAAATCAAAAAGGTTGGCGTTAAAAATGGCCGGGTAGAGAAGATAGGCCCCGGCAATCACCATTGCTTGGCCGGGATCGATCTTGGCCTGAAGTGCAAGGTGATAAATAGCCAACGCTCCCAAGGTTAACGCCAGAGATTGGAGTCCAAATAGCCAATAGACCGAGGGGACAATGCGATACAAGAGACTGATAGGGTAGAGAATAAAGGCCGCATGATCCCCAAGGATATGGATCCCTCGAATGGTAGAAAAAGGAATCTCGCCTCGACTGATTAGATATATGGATTGATCAAAAATGCCAAGATCATACCCTCCGGACTGAAACAGGTGATGCCGTACAACACTACAGCCCAAGAGAACAAAAAAATGACCAACCATAATTGCCAACAGAAGTGGGGGCAGAGGATGATTCTTCATAAGAGCCAGAGCTTTTGGATCCTATAGGTCTTGGTAAAGCAACTTTATCGTTTTTCCCAGCCTTGCACGGCATCCTAGCAAGATCTATAGTCATTTTAATTTAAACTAGGGCATTGCCCCTACACCTATGGTCATTTCGATTCAAACTAGAACACTGCGCCCATATCTAAAGCATTGAACGCATGGGGTCAAAAGGATTTTCAAGGACTCTGTCCCGCTAGCGCGGTCGCGTCAGCGTTGCGTAGCAACACAGTAGTTCAGGTGTCTCACCCCAACCTGAAATGACCATAGATTGTACAGAAGATTCACCTCAAGTCCAGGCATCTCTCTTTCCTCTGGAGTATCCAGCTTGTCGAGGATGAGGATACGGATGGGTTAGGACTGATTACGGCAAGAAGGTGTGATTTGACCTAAGATGGTAGCATGTCTTGCTCCGGTTACTTCCGGTAGATTATTGGTCTCACCTTGCCAGGTTTTATAGGCCAATACTGCGAAGGCAAGAGCCTCTTTGGCCTCAGAAGGGATCCCCACTTGGTCAGAAGTCAGCAGGGTTGTGGTCGGCAGTTGTTCCTGCAGCAGTCGTATAAGGACAGGGTTTTGGGTGCCGCCACCGCTGAGGATAACTTGATCTGGGATCCCAGGCAAAAAGTCCCTATAGGCTTGGGCAATGGAGCAAGCTGTAAACCCTGTGAGGGTGGCAATGCAGTCGTGGGCGGATATAAATTGGGGCCAAATTCGCTCCAAATAAAGGGATCCAAAATACTCTCGGCCAGTGGTTTTGGGCGGTGCCTTTTGAAAATAGGGATCCCGCATCCATTCTGTAATTTTTTCCCAGTGGATCTGGCCTTGGGCAGCCCATTTTCCATCACGATCAAAGGCTTGTTGTCCCTGACTGGCCCGCATTACTGCTAGATCAATCAAAACGTTGCCAGGGCCGGTGTCGAAAGCCAAGGGGGATCCCCCCCTACAGAGGCTGGGGAGATAGGTGAGGTTGGCAATGCCGCCGATGTTTTGGGCCACGCGATGAAGGTGGGGATGTCTCAACAGAAGCCAGTCCACAAAAGCTACCAAAGGCGCGCCTTGGCCTCCTGCCGCCATGTCCCGTGCCCGAAAATTGCTCACCACCGGGATCCCAGTTAGCTCGGCAATTACCGCGGCTTCACCGATTTGCAAAGTCGAAGCTTCTGGCCCATCGGGGTTATGCCAAAGGGTTTGACCATGACTGCCGATGAGATCAATCTGTTGGGGGGTGAGATGGGCCGCCTGGATCCCTTGCAAGGCCGCTTCGGCAAAAGCTCGGCCCAAACGAAAGTTCAAGGCGCAAATGCGATCTACCGTGCCGGTTTTGGGATCCGCAGCCCGCAAAATCTCCGCCCGCAGCGTTGGGGAATAGGGGATCGTTTGGAAATGCATTAACTCCCACTGTAGGGGATCGTCACCCTCCAGGTGGACGATGGCCACATCGATCCCGTCTACCGAGGTGCCCGACATCAGGCCGACGACGATCATCTTGCTGGGGGCTCGCACCAGAGGCTTGAGAAGGTCTAAAGTTTTGCCCTCTTTCTCCCCTCCCCTTTTTAAGATACAGGCAGCGTATCCGGAGCTACCGCGTGGAGAGGATGAGTGAAGCCATCCGCTACGACCTTCTGTTGGTGGGGGGGAGTTCCTCCAACTTGATCTTGGCCCATCGCCTTTTGGATCTGGCCAAGCTATCCGGGCTAAGAATCTCCATCGCCATTTTGGAAAAAGCCCGCCAATTCGGCGGTCACATCGTCAGTGGGGCCGTCTGCAATCCGCAGGTGATCGCCAAGCTCTTCCCCGATTTTGAAAGCCAAGGATTTCCCCATGAAGGGCGGGTGGAAGCCAATCACTTGAGTGTGCTGGGATCCCAACAGCGCTGGGATCTGCCGGAAGCGGTGATCCCACCGGGATTTCGCAAGCAGGGGCAGTTCATTCTCACCCTCAGCCACGTGATCCGCTGGCTGGCCGAAACCCTGCAGGAAAAAGCCAAAGGGATCCCAAATGTCACCCTGGATGTGTTCCCCGGCTTTGCCGCCCATGAAATCCTCTACGAGGGGGAGCGGGTGATCGGGGTACGGGCAAGCGATTCTGGCCAAGTGTACGAAGATTGTATCTTTGCCGAACTCACCTGCTTTGGCGACAAAGGCTTCATTTCCAAAGATCTCATCGAGAAGTTTCAACTACGCCCCAACCCGCAATTGTGGTCGGTGGGGGTCAAAGAGGTGTGGCAGATCCCCCAGTCCCTGCAGGGGCAGGTGTGGCATACCTTGGGCTACCCGGTTTTGGATGGCAGCTTTAGCGGGGGCTTTGTCTATGGCCTCAAAGACCATCGCCTGGCCTTAGGTCTGATCATCGGCCTAGACAGCAAGAACCCCAACCTCAACCCCCAGCAGCGTCTGCAGGAGTTCAAAGCTCACCCCTGGATCCAGTCCCTGATTGTCGGCGGCAAGTTGCTCAAGTACGGGGCTGCTGTGATTCCCGAAGGGGGCTACCACAGCCTACCCACCCGGTTTGGCGTTGAGGGAGCCCTGCTGCTGGGGGATGCGCTGGGGGTGTTGGATGTGGGCAGCTTGGCCGGGGTGGATAACGCCATGGAAACCGGCTATCTGGCGGCGGGCCTCATTCACGATGGCTTCTTGAAAGGGGATCTGCGCATCCAGGCCGACTACCAAAGGGCGGTGATGGAAAGTGCGGTGGGGCAAAACCTCTACCGCAGTCGCTATTTCCGCGAGGCTTTTCTGGAGAACTCTCGCCTGCTGGAAGAATACCTGCCTCAGGTGTGTCGCAGCGTCGATGCCGGCCATCCTTGGCTGGGATCCCTGCGCTGGGGTTTACAGGATCCCGTTCGCCGCGGACGCGAAACCCTGCGCGCCTACACCCTGCTCACCGGGCGGGTCAGCCTCAGCGAGCCACCCCCGCGAGGCTATGTGGCCCCCCACGCTGCCATTCAAGCAGATTTTGTGGCCCCCACAACCTTGGCTCCCCAGGAATTGGCCGCTCAACCGGGCTATTTCTCGCGGCCCGATGCGGTTTTTTTCGCGGATCCCCGCTACCCCGAGGGTAACCGTCACATCCTGGAGTTCGACGCCGAAACCTGCCGCCGGTGCATTGCCACCTACGACAAGCTGAATCGTCCCACCCCCTGCGTTGCCGACTGCACGGCAGAGGTACACCACATCCGCGACCAGAATGGCATCCGCTCCCATGCCATGTCTCTGGAAAACTGCATCCAGTGCCGCACCTGTGAGATCATCTGTCCCCACTTAAACCTGCGGGTCAACCCCAGCTACGAGGGATCCGGGCCGGATTTCTACGGGCTGTAGCCGTTGCTAAGGTTAACTCAGTTCGCTGCAGCTTGGATGATCCTGGGATCTAGCCATTGATCTAAGGCTGAATGAATCTATCCATCCTGCCTGGCGATCCCAGGGATCCAAGCAACCTTGGAAATTGGCTAGGTTGGGTTAGGGCTTGTTGGGGATCTTTTGTTGGTGAGCGATTCTCTGGATGTCCAGGTTTCTCTGTCCGCTATTTTGGCCGATCTGCAAAAAGCCCTGGGATCTCTAGGGCTGGGCCATCTCCAGGTACAAGCGCGGCTTTCCGGCCACCGCCTGTTGCTGCGTCTAGAGGGGGATCCCCTGCCTGAGCCAGATGCTTTGCTGGGAAGCCTCTCGCCGGCGTTGGAGCAAATGGCGCTGACCCACAGGCAGCGTCGGGTGGAGCTTTTTGGCTTTCCGGCCAATGAAGGGATCCCGGAATGGCACCGCGAGTGGCGCTACCAGCCCCAGTCCAACCCCAACAGCCCTCTGTATCGCGCTCGGCAGGGGGATGGGGTGGCCATCCAGCAGGTGTTGAATTACCTGTTGCGCCCGGAAGGGATCCAAGCACGGGTTCATTTCCATCCCAAACTGGGCCTCTTGCAGGTGAACTTGCAGGGGGCAGAAGCTCCGGATCCGGCTTGGGCTAAGGATTTTCTGCGGCGAGCCTTGACCCGTCTGGAATGGACGTTCTTGCAACGGCTGCGGCTTTCTGGACAAAAACTGGGCTCCTTTTTCCCAGCCTGGAGCCAGGAGTTTGATCTCAAACAGCCCGCCTTTTGGCAGGCCCCTCAGGTTCCTCTGACCAAACGATCTGGGATTGCGGAGAAGGAAATCTCTCCGGTGGACAAGCCGCCATCCCCTTCCCCTGCCACCCTAGACTGAAGAACAGTGCTCATCGGGGTTAGCATGCGGGTTGTTTTTTTCGGCACACCGGAGTTTGCTCTGCCTTCGCTGCGGATCCTGTTGCAGCCGCAGTCTCCCTTTGAAGTGGTGGGATTGGTCTGTCAGCCGGATCGGCCCCAGGGGCGAGGGCAAAAGGTGCTCCCGCCCGTTACCAAAGTGTTGGCTCAAGCCCACGGGATCCCTGTGTGGCAGCCTGTCCGCTTGCGGCGGGATGCAGAGGTGCTGGCAGCTTTGCAGGCCCTGGCCGCCGATGTGTTTGTGGTGGTGGCTTACGGCCAGATCTTGCCCCTGACGGTGTTGCAGATGCCCAAGCTGGGCTGTGTGAATGTGCATGGATCCCTGTTGCCGGCCTATCGTGGCGCTGCGCCCATCCAGTGGGCCATTGCCAATGGAGAAACCGAGACCGGCGTGACCACCATGCTCATGGATGAGGGAATGGATACGGGGGCCATCTTGCTCCAGGCCAAGCTGCCTATTGGATCAGAGCAAACCAGCCTGGAATTGGCACCCCAACTGGCTCAACTGGGGGCAGAACTCTTGGTGGAAACGCTCTTGAAATTGGAGAAAGGCGAACTCACCCCCATCCCTCAGGATGGATCCCTGGCTACTTACGCTCCTCTGTTAAAGAAGCCAGATTTTCATCTGGATTGGCAGCGCTCGGCTCAAGCTTTGCACAATCAAATTCGCGCCTTTTCCCCCAACTGCTTCACCGGTTTACAGGGGCAGCGGATAAAAATTGTCCGCTCTGGCTCTCCCCAACTGCACCCACCGCCCTCTGAGATCCCCCAGGGCAGTCCCGGAGAAGTGGTGGGGTTGGCCAGAGGAGAAGGGATCTATGTGGCTACAGGAGAGGGATCCCTGTTGATTCGACGGGCGCAACTGCCCGGCAGAAAAGAACAATCCGCTTGGGACTTGGTCAATGGCGGCCAGCTCAAGATGGGGATGCGTTTTGAGCCGCTCCCGGATGCTTGAGAGTCCATAACAGGGGCGCGGTCAACTCAAATGGCGGCGAACCGGTCCCCCCTCTCTCTCTGGGAGAAGGGCTGGGGGTGAGGACTATTCCGGCTGGGGAAACTCCTGCCAGAGGTCAGTGCGTTGGCGCAAGCTGAGGAACTGTCCGCCGCCGAGGATAAGGTGATCCAAAACCGGGATCTGTAGCAGTTGCCCCGCCTGCAAGAGCTGCCGGGTGAGGGCAAGATCTTCTGGGCTGGGATCCAGGCAACCGGAAGGGTGATTGTGGGCAACGAGGATGCGACTGGCTCCCTGTTTGATGGCGCTGCGGAAAGTCTCCCGCGGATGAGACAGGGTTTCGGTGGCGGTGCCCCGGGTTACAATCTGCTGGCTGAGCAGACGGTGCTTGATATCCAGGTGCAAGACGGCGAAGTGCTCTTGAGATTCCCACATCAAGTCACCACTCAGGGCCATAGCCGCTTGTTCCGGCGACTCAATAACTGTCCGGTCTGGTGGACGACTCAAAAACACCCGTCGTCCCAGCTCGATGGCAGCCAACACCGTTGCTGCTTTGGCCGGGCCAATGCCTTCGATCTGGATAAGCTCCCCCGCTTCCACCTGGCGCAACTGGGCCAAGGGATCCCCTTGGGCTTCTAACTTTTTCAGGAGCAACTGGGCTAGGCCGACTGCCGAGAGTTTGCCCGGCCCCTGTCCGGTGTTGAGCAAAATGGCCAGCAGCTCCGCGTGGGAGAGGTTCCTTGCTCCTTGGCTAAGCAGCCGCTCGCGGGGGCGATCTTGGGCGGGAATATCGCTGATGCGCAGCACGTACTGGCTCATATTGCGGCTAGGGCGGAGAAGAGAAGTGGGGAGAAGCTTTCAGCAGCCAAAACGGGCTTCGGCGCTCAAGGGCCTGCCAAGATCCCAGTGTGGCATCTGACCCGTTATCGGGAACGGCCAACTCCGCCACAAAGGGATCCCAAGTCACCAAGTAGTCGGGCATTTTCCTTCTGACCTGCCAGTTAGCCAACTCGGCTCGGTTAGCCGCGTAGGGCACCCGTAGCGGGCCGTAAAAATACGGCACAAAAGAGCGAAAGCCGTACAGGCCAACCGTCCCGGACAAAGCGGGCTCTGGGCTTTTTTCTGAAACGGTAAACCGTTGGAAAAAGTCGATAGCTCCCCCTTGGGTGTGTTGCAGCAGGCGGGGGAAAACCCAGCCCCAAGCCAGTTGGGCGCTTAGTCCGGTGGCCAAGAGCAGACTCGCCCATCCCCAACCTTTGTGCCGACCCCTGATCCAGGCCAGCCCCCCCAGCACCAAGAGCAAAGCAGGGCCATAGGTGAAGCGGGGCCAATCCACCTCAGCTTGCAGATAGCCCAGCACCAAGCTGTCCGATAGACCCTGGAAAAGATCGGGAAGAGGGATCCCCAAAGTTTCCAATCTCTTCTTGACCACCGACATCAGCAGGATGGGATCCTGGGATCCCAGCCAGGGCAGCACCAGCCACAGGGCCAGCCAAAACAAGCCGCTCAGCAGGATCCAGCAACCTTCCCAAAAGCTGAGCCGGGCCTCTTCTAACCCCAGGCCCTGCAGGCGCACAGCAGCGAAGTAGGCCCCAATCGGATAGAGCAGCGAGGTGTAGTGCACCAGCTTGGTTTGCACCAGCAGCGAAAACAAGGCCAGCACCACCGCAAAAGCCACCAACAGCAGATGTTCTGCCCGCCGAGTCAAATCCACCAAGCCCATACGTCTGGGGATCGCCTGCAGGATCCCGGCCAAGGCCAGAGCGCCCCAGGGAAAGCACCCCAAGGCAAAGGCCAGCAGATGAAAATAAACCGGGCCGGGATGCCCATCCGAGGTGGTGAGGATGCGCCATTGGTAGCGCCCAAACTCTTCCACCCATTGCGGCCCCCGTTGCACCCCTTCCAGCGCCAGCCAAGCGAGGGGAACAGCCGCCGCCAAGCCCAGGAAGGCCAGGCTTTCTCCCCATGCAATCGGTGGATCCCGGTGCCAGACCTTGTAGCCAACCCAGATGAGCAGCGGCAACACCAACCCCACCGGCCCTTTGGCCAACACCGCCAAGCCCAGGGCCAGCGCCCCCACCCCTTGCCAAACCCGACCGGAGCGCCCCACTCGACGCGCTTGATCCGCGGCCAACAGGGATCCCAGACCCACCCCCATCCCCAGATTCAACAGCGGGTCGATGAGGCCGGTTTTGTAAAAAAACAAGGGCAGGTAGCCCGTCAGCAGCAGGATCCCCCACAAGCAGCCAAACCCCACCCCGCGCAGATGGGATCCCCACCCCACCAGCAGCGCCACCGTGATCCCGCCCACCCAGGCATTGGGCAACCGCGCCGCCCATTCGTTCATCCCCAAAGCAGCCATGGACAGGGCCTGCAGCCAAAAAAACAGAGGCGGCTTTTCAAAAAAGGGCTCCCCGTTGATCGCCAACGAGAGCGGATCCCCGCTGGCCAGCATCTGCCGCGCCAAGCTGGCGTAAATCAGCTCATCCCAGTCGAACAGATAGGGGATCCCCTGCCCCCATAGGAGCCATAGCCCGGCCAAAAGCCCCATCCCCAAGGCCCATCCCAGGGATCCTTTGAAAGGCAAGCAGGCCGGGAACCTAAGCATGGAAGGCCGCCCATCGTTCCACCCGGCCCACATGTTGAGGCGACCGCATCAGCTGCAGCAACTGGGCTGCCAGAGCGGATCCCTCCATCTCCGCCGGAATCTCCACCCCACACCAACGGCTGGAGCTACTCTGCAGGGCAGCTATCCACTCCGGGGCCAGGGATCCCCGCGCCACCCCGATCAATTGCGGCAGAGGCTCCCGACGATACAGACCAATCCAGCGCAAGCCCAGTTGAAAAGGCCCCGGTCGGAAACGGGGGTTCAAGCGGCCATCCGCCTCAAACTTGCTCAACATCACCTGCAGAGAGCAGATCTGGCGAGTATTGAGCGCAGGAGCCGAAGGCACAAGGCGGGCGCGGAACGTGGCAACCATCTCCGCAAAGGGGATCTGAACGGTTTGCTCTTCTCCCGGCGTGGTGTCAAACGCATAGCCGTAGGCAAGGCTGTCCCAGCCCCCCTGATCCCGTAGTAAGACCTTATACCGCTGCCCATCCCCTCGCAGGCGCAACTCTATGCCGGCAAACCCCGATAAGTCCAGCGGCGGCTGCCAATTGCGGGTGCGCGTGGAAACAAACCCCCCAAAGTTGGCCGTGGAAACTTGCCCCGTAAACAGAAGCTGCCCCTCCCCCCACTGCAACTGGCTTTGGCTCACCCCTCCCATCACCACATCATCCAAAATGCCCCAAAACCGGTTCAGATCTGGGTTGGGCCGGCGAAAGTCGAACAGCATTCGTTCCGTTTGCCCACTGCTACGCAATTGCTCCAGATAAGCCTTGGCCGTTGGCGGATCCCCCAAACCCAGGATCACCGTTGCCGTCGCCCAATCTGGCCTATGGCTCACCTCCACGCCCTGCTGGCGCAGCGCCTCCGCCAGCCCGTCAGGCAAACCTTCCCCCACCACCCCCACCTGGATAGGAGCCGGCTCGGAAAGAGAAGGTGGCACACAATCTTCCTCCACAGCCCGAAACCCATTCTGAACCCAACGCCACACCTCAGCCAAAGGCAGGGCCTCATAGTAGGTGATGGTGTTCCAGAACCGCCCCAGATCCCAAGGCATGACTCTACCTCATCTTCTCAGATTCACAGAGCGCAGTTGGCTCACCAGTAGGGCAAGTGGCAATCCAAGTGACATACTCCCGACGCTCACCCCTTATTGCTACGCAACGCTACGCGACGCGGACAGAGGGCGGGACTTCCCGGCGGGCTAGCTAACTACCTCTCCAGCCCAGGGATCCGATTCAAATGTCAATACAACGATCCCTTCCAGAGAGCTGAGGGCAAGAAGCCTTGTGCTTGACCTGCAAAAAGCTGGACTCACTCAAGAAGGCAAGATACCAAAAGATATCGGATGGGTATTGTGGATCCCTAGCTTAGGGCAGCACTGAAGAACTCCACCGCTTCTGCCAACACGTCCAAAAAGCAATCCACCTCCGCCAATGTGTTGTACAGGTAAACACTGGCTCGGGCGGTGGATTGTACTCTCAAATAGCGATGGAGAGGCTGAGTGCAGTGGTGCCCCGCTCGAATGGCAATGCCCTGCTCATCCAGCAAGGTAGATAGGTCATGGGGATGGACGGCCTCTACTGAAAAGCTGACTAGCCCTGCCCGTCGCGCCGGATCCTTGGGGCCATAAACTGTAATACCCGCTATGCGCTGGATCCCGTCCAAGAGGCGAGCGATCAACCTTTGTTCATGGGCATGAACTTGCTCCAGACCGATCTGGCTCAAGTAATCTACGGCTGCCCCCAGTCCCACCGCCTGGGCAATCGCCGGTGTACCGGCCTCAAATTTGTGGGGGATATCGGCGTAGGTGGCGTGATCCCAGTACACATCGGCGATCATCTCTCCCCCGCCCAAAAAGGGGGGCATCGCTCGCAACAGCTCCCGCCTACCGTAGAGGACGCCAATCCCCGTTGGGCCACACATCTTGTGCCCCGAAAAAGCCAGCCAATCGCAATTCAGCGCCTGGACATCCACAGGCATGTGAGGCACACTCTGGCAAGCATCCAGCAAAACCTTGGCCCCGTAGCGATGGGCCAGCTCAGTCATCTCCTGGACAGGGTTGATGGATCCCAGCATGTTGGAGACCTGGGTTACTGCCACCAAGCGGGTGCGGTCGTTGAGCAAAGACCGGTAGTGCTCCAGGTCTAGCTCTCCCTCTGGCGTGATCTGGATGAACTTGAGGTGGGCTCCTGTCCTTTGGGCCACCCATTGCCACGGGATTAGGTTGCTGTGGTGCTCCATCACCGAGAGGACAATCTCATCTCCCCGCTCCAGATGGCTCAAGCCCCAACTGTAGGCCACCAGATTGATGGCTTCGCTGGCATTGCGAGTGTAGATGATCTCCTGAGGAGAAGGCGCGTTCACAAAACGAGCGATCTTTTCCCGTGCTCCCTCATAGGCATCTGTGGCTTCGTTGCTCAGCGTATGCACCCCGCGATGCACGTTGGCGTTGCAGTGTCGATAGTAATGATCCATCGCCTGCAGGACTGCCAGTGGCTTTTGAGAAGTGGCAGCGTTGTCAAAGTAGATCAGCGGGTGGCCGTTGATCTGGCGCTGCAGAATCGGAAAGTCTGACCGTACCTGGGCAGCCAGGTCGAAAGAATGATCAAGCTTGAAAGAAGAAAGGGGGGATACCGCCATAGTCTGTGCAAAAGGCCCGCTTCCCTCAGTATGACATTGCTTCGGGCCAGCCCTTGGCAAACCCCTCCGCCCAACCCGTTGCAACGGCCAGGGATCCCTTCCGCCCTGACCTGAAAGCGAAACTTGTCACAAAATGTAACCTGATGTTAAGATTAGTTACAGCAACCGATATGAGGTATTGACAATGCAATCGTCTCCCAGGATTCCTTCTCGCCTAGACTCCGCTTCTGTTGCCCAGTACTACGACACCACCAACGACTGGATTCCGGGCTGGACGGAGCAAGCGGAGCGTTGGAATGGACGCTTGGCCATGTTGGGCTTCGTGATCAGCATCGCTACGGAAGCGGTATTGGGCCACAGTGTTTTCGCCAGCACTCTCGGCCAGTGGCTGGGTCTGCAATAATCTGCAATAATTTGTCAAAGAACTTTTCGGTAGAGCCACATTGGACATCTCACAGACCTTCTCTTCGGCTTTGAGATGCTGTGGTTCTGCCTTTTTTGGAGCTCTTTTACCCTTCGATCCCTATCTTGAAATCCGATGATGCTTGACAATCCCTTCCTCCCCTACATTGCCGTAATGGTGGCCGGGTTGGTGGCTGCTGTTGCAATTGGCTCGATGGCTTTCTTCAACTCCAAGCGCCCTGCCGGTTGGGAGAGTGCCGGTCGCCCGCGGTACGTACCCCAGTACGGTCAAGACGGCGACACCCCGCCGGAGTGGGAGATTGGCTGGACGGAGAAGGCGGAGCGATGGAACGGGCGGCTGGCCATGCTGGGGTTTGCCATAAGTGTTGTGGTAGAGGCCATTGTGGGCCACAGTGTGTTTGCCTCTGCACTGGGGATCCGCTGATCCAAGTTGAAAGCTGTCTGACGGCTCGAAAGATTAGAAAATGGCAGCAGGAGAGCGCTGCCTCTCCTTTTTTGGCCTGAACTGAGCCTTCGCTAAGCTGGCCGCAGGGGGAGCTTCTGCAAGATCACTGTCGGCCTTCGGCTTTACCACTGGATAATCTTTTTCTGAACGGCTGTCATGCACATGGCAACACGGGCGTTGATCTCATCCTCAGAGCCGAAAATGTCCAACTTTTCTTTGAGCCTTTGGATACAGTTTTGCACGGTCTTCTTGCTGGTGTGAATGCGATCGGCGATGGCTTGGTCGGTGAGGGCTTCTTTGCAGAGCAAGTTCAAGACCTCAATTTCTCGTTCCGTCAGCTTCGTGAGACCGCGTAACTCCCGCGGCATACGCAATTCTCCATTCAGAGCACTTTTGGCCCCCTCCAGAAACACGGTGCGCCGTTCCATTTTGTTGACCGCGGCAAACCCACCCTGGTGTTTGCTGATCAGGCCCACCAATGGAGTTAGCAGCAGCGGCTCGCTGGAATAGGCCATCACATTCAGGGTGGGGTAGTTCTCAAAAATATGGCGCAGGAACTCTAGGCCAGGCTCGGCAGACTGCTCTCCGCTGGTTTGACCGTAGAGCAGATCGGCTACAACCAAGTCCGGTTGTTCCCGCTGCAAGCGCAGGATGGCGTCCATAGGGTTGGTGACCGTAATGCATTGAGCATCGGCTGCAATCCGTTGCAGCCACTCACAGTTGTTTTGGGCCACCTCTGGATGATCTTCGACAATCAAAAACTTGAGCGGGGCAGTGGGGCTTTCAACCTCGGGCATCAATCCACTCCTCTGATCCATTCTTGTCATTATTCTTGTCATTTGTTCCTTGCCAGGCGGGCACAGCCGAATATGCTTGCAGGCAAGGATCCCACCTGTAAGCATAGCTCGTAGCAGGTTACCCCAGTCTAGCCTCAGGTAGGGGTTTAGAGGTGAGCCTGGGGGGGTAGGAAAGAACAGGCTAGGCTAGAGGGTGATGTCAACCGGATCTGAACTGTGGTACCCCTGCAAGATTGCAACCCAACCACCCGCACAGCCTATGTCACTTATGCCCTGGTGATCGTTAACATCTTAATCTTTCTGTACCAGCTAACCCTGTCGCCACAAGAGTTGGCAGCTTTTTTCCGAGAGTGGGCAGTGGTACCGACAGAGTTGACGGCCAGTTTTCGAGGAGAGATCACCTCTTCGTCGCGTCCAGAATGGGTAACCCTATTCACCTCACAATTTCTGCATGGGGGCTTTCTCCACATTGGTGGGAACATGCTTTTTTTGTGGGTTTTCGGCAACAATGTTGAAGATCGCTTGGGCCATGTGCGTTACCTCATCTTTTACCTGGCTTGCGGAGCTTTGGCTGCGCTAACGCAGTGGTTTTTCGATATGGGATCCCCCATTCCTTCACTGGGGGCAAGTGGTGCCATTGCCGGCGTATTGGGAGCGTATATTTTGCGTTTTCCACGGGCCGAGATCCTGACCCTGGTGCCCTTGGGTATTTTCATCACAACCCTCTACGTTCCAGCTTGGGTGTTCTTGGGCTTTTGGTTCATCCAGCAGGCCTTCTACGGCATTGCCAGCCTACAGACACCTACCAACATCGGCATGCAGGGTGGGGGAATTGCCTACTGGGCCCATGCAGGCGGTTTTGTGTTTGGGGCCATTTTGGGGCCGCTGATGGGGCTATTTTCCGGCAAAAGCCCTTATGACCGCCAAATGACTTGGCAACAACGCGACAGGGATCCGTTTTGATTTGATCGGCTTTGATACTTTCTCAGCCTATTGTCAATCGGATAGCAGCTTGATGGGAGAAAGCCATGGTCAGTCTATCTGCCAAGCCTCTAACTCTGGAAGACTTTCTACAACAGCCGGAAACTCAGCCCGCCAGCGAGTTCATCGAAGGAGAAATTATCCAGAAGCCCACACCACAGGGAAAACATAGCCGTCTCCAACTAAAGCTGGGTAGCTTCATTAACGAGATGTTGGAGCCTTCTCAACTGGGAATGGCATTTACAGAGCTGCGCTGCACCTTCGCCGGATACGCGATTGTGCCCGATATTTCTGTGATCCCCTGGGATCGGATCCCTGTGGACGAAGATGGCACCATTCAAAATCTCATCTCCTTTTGTCCTGATTGGATGATTGAGATTCTCTCTCCCGATCAAAATCCAATGAAGCTGGTCAAAAAAATCTTGATTGGCCTGGATCACGGCTGCCAAATGGGGTGGATTGTGGCTCCTGAAGAAAGGGTTGTTTTTGTCTGCCCTGCCGGGCAACAGCCAACGGTGCATGAGGATCCCCAAGAGGTGATCCCCGCTCCTGCCTTCGCCCAAGGGATCCAACTGACAATCGCGACTTTGTTTGGCTGGATGCAAGTTCAAGCTGACGAGAGCCGCAAGCCCAACGCAGGATAGAAAGGGAGTGGATCTCCTTCCACCCCTCAGTTCTTACCTCAATTCAAATTCAAGATTCACAAGATTCAGTCGTTGTAGAGGGCAGGAGCTTGGGCAACCGTCTCACCAGTTTGGGGCAGCTCCTGCCGCAGCAGTGCCACCAGGGCATTAGTGGATTGGTCGTAGAGGCTGGTCACCAGTTTGGGATAGAGCCCAATGCCAATGATAGGGATCAGCAGGCAGGCGATGATGAACACCTCGCGCGGCTCGGCATCCACCAATTCTTCGTGTTCGGTGAGCTCTTTGTTCTCCGGGCCAAAGAAAATCTGCCGCAACATCGACAGCAGGTAGATAGGGGTCAGGATCACCCCAACTGCCGCCAGGAAAACCACCACCAGCCGGAAGGGGAGAGAGTAAGCATCGGTGGTGGCCATGCCAATAAACACCATGATCTCGGCCACAAAGCCGCTCATCCCGGGTAGAGCCAAAGAGGCCAGCGAGCAGGCGGTGAACATGGAGAAGATCTTGGGCATCTTCAGGCCCACACCGCCCATTTCTTCCAGCTCCAGTGTGTGGGTGCGGTCGTAGGTGGCCCCCACCAAGAAGAACAGGCTGGCCCCAATGAGCCCGTGGGAGATCATCTGCAACATGGCCCCGCTCATGCCGATTTCGGTCAGGGATCCGATGCCGATGAGCACAAAACCCATGTGGCTGATGGAAGAATAGGCGATCTTCCGCTTCAGGTTGCGCTGCGCGAAAGAGGTGAGGGCTGCAAAGATGATGTTCACCACTCCCAGTACGATCAGCACCGGCGCAAAGTAAAGATGGGCATCCGGCAGCATACCCGCATTCATACGCATTAGGGCATAGCCCCCCATCTTGAGCAGGATCCCCGCCAGCAGCATGTGCACCGGCGCAGTGGCTTCTCCATGGGCATCGGGCAGCCAGGTGTGCAAGGGGAAAATGGGCAGCTTCACCCCATAGGCAATGAGGAAGGCCCCGTACATCAGCAGTTGGAAGGTGAGCGGATAGGTCTTGCGGGCCAGATCCGTCATGTCAAAGCTGATGGGATCCCCGTAGAAGGCCATGGCCAGACCTGCCACCAAAATAAACAGGGAGCTGAGGGCCGTGTAGAGGATAAACTTGGTGGCCGCGTAGAGGCGGTTTGCCCCACCCCAAATGGAGAGGAGCAAGTACACCGGGATCAGCTCCAATTCCCACATCAGGAAGAAGAGCAACATGTCCTGCACGGCAAACACCCCGATTTGCCCGCCGTACATGGCCAACATCAAGAAGTAGAAGAGGCGAGGCTTGAGGGTGACCGGCCAAGCGGCCAAAATGGCTAGGGTGGTGATAAACGCCGTGAGCAGGATCAGCGGCATGGAGAGGCCATCGGCCCCCACCGACCAACTCAAGCCCACTTGGGGTACCCAGGTATAGCGCTCCAGCAGTTGCAAGCCCGTCTGGCCGGGATCGTAGCCAACATAGAAGCCGGCCAGCAGAATCAGCAGATCCGTGACCGCGATGAACAAAGCAAACCAGCGGATCCGCTCGGCCAACTTTTGCGCATAGGCGCGGCTACTGGGATCCCCAGCCGGTGCTGGGATCCAGGGGATGAATAGGGCGGCCAACACAGGGTAAACGATGACCGTGGTCAGCCAAGGAAACTCGTTCAAGCTGGGCAGCGCCATGGATGTAACCTCGTTTGTGCCATACCACCAGGGGGATCCTTGCGGGCTGCAATCCGACAGCCCTTTACCAGAATCGCCCTTGAGTATCTATGCTTAGCAGATTTACAGGATTATCTTAAGGCTCCCTCTCCCTTTCCGTTGGGATCCCTGGGATGGAGCAGATGCATTGGTGGATGTTGTACCCGAAAATCAGAAGGAAGTAATCTTTCACTGTCCTCCCAAGGTAACCCATCTCATCATGCCTCAACCCAAACTGATCATCCACGGCGGAGCCGGCAGCGCCCTGGAAGGGGAAAGCAGCCTGGAAAAAGTGAGGGGATCCCTGCGGCAGGTGGTGGAGAGTACCTACGAGCTGCTACTAGCCGGGCAGAGTGCCGAGGCGGCGGTGATGCATGCCTGCCAGTTGCTGGAAGATGATCCGCTCTACAACGCTGGGACGGGGTCGGTCTTGCAATCGGATGGGCAGATCCGCATGAGCGCTGCTCTCATGAACGGGGCCACCCAGTCTTTTAGCGGGGTGATCAATGTCAGTCGGGTTCAGCATCCCATCCTCATGGCCCAGGCTCTGCAATCTAGCCCGGATCGGGTGGTAGCCGAACAAGGGGCGGCAGAGCTGGCGCGGGAACTGAAGTTGCCAGTCTATGACCCAGCCACTCTCAAGCGGGTTCAAGAGTGGGTGCAGTTGCGCCAAACCCATCCCCCAACCAGGGTTCTCACCGCTCTGGCCATGGGCACGGTGGGAGCGGTGGCGCTGGATCAACAGGGGCAAATCTGTGCCGGCACCTCCACCGGCGGGCGGGGGTTCGAACGGGTGGGGCGGGTGAGCGATTCGGCCACTCCGGCGGGAACCTATGCCAGTGCAGCGGCGGGGGTCAGTTGCACCGGTGTTGGGGAAGATATTTTGGATGAGAGCTTGGCGGCGCGGATCGTGATTCGAGTGGAAGATGGCCTCAGCTTGAAAGCTGCCATGGCCAAGTCTTTTCAAGAGGCCCGCCAACGTCGCCGCTCCTTCGGGGCCATTGCTCTATCGCGTTCGGGCGAGATTGCTTGGGATACCACCACCGACCTGCTGCTGGCCGCCTATCACGATGGGCAGGGGATCGGCTTGACAATCTAAACTGCCAACTGAGCTTGCGGGATTAGACCTGGACAAGCCTAAGGCGGTTGGGTAAGAGTAGAAATAGTACTTAAACAAACCAAGTCCGCTCCCTGGCGGGCCACTGTAGGGCGTTTATGGCACTTCACGCGGAGTTACACCGCCATTTGGGCGGGTCGGTTGTTCCCCGGATTCTGTGGCGCTATTTCCATCGCCAGGGATCCCCTTTGGCACAGCGCTTTCCCACCTATGCCGAGTTTGAGGAGTTCTACACGCGCCCGCGCAACACCCTCGAAGATTACTTAGAGCTGCACACACTGGTGGAACAGGTGCAAACCCTGGAAACCCTGCCCTATTTTATCTACCGCCTGCTGCGGGGAGCTTACGTCTTTGAGGATCTGGCCTACCTAGAGATTCGCTACACTCCCTACCTGCGCACGGATCCCACCCTGGATGAGGCGGAGCGCCTCAAGCAGATGCGCCAGGTGATCGAGACGGTGGGACAGGCCAGCCAACAGCGGGAGTATCCCATCGTCACCACCCAGATCGTCTGTTTGCACTCGCGCCTGCCCAGCCACATCAACCGGGCCATGGTGGAAGCTGCCGCCGAGTCGGAGTATGTGTGTGCCATTGACTTGGCCGGGGGAGACAAGCCCTATGGCGAACGCATGGACGAGTGGATTGAGCTGTTCAAGTATGCGCTGGCCCGCGGCCTAAAAACCACTGCCCACCTGTACGAAACGTTGGATGGCTGCTACCCGCAGTTGCTGCCCTATGTCTCGCGGATCGGCCATGGCATTCAGATCCCTCTCCACTATCCAGAATTGCTGCCGGAGCTGGCACGGCGAGGGCAATGCTTGGAAGTTTGTCCTACCACCTATCTAAAAACAGGAACCCTGCCCAGTTTGGAGCCCCTCAAGATTGTGTTTGACCGCTGCTTTGACGCGGGAGTAGATATTGCCATCTGTACTGACAACGCCGGCTTGCACAATGTGCGCCTGCCGTTTGAATACGAGAACCTGCTGACCCACGACATCATTGATTTCGAGCAGCTCAAACACTGCCAGGAAGCAGCCTTTCGTCACGCTTTTGCCTGGCCCTACAAGGGGCGTCCAGCCTCATTGTTGTCGGAGTTGCAGCAGGGGGTATCTGCCTCTTTGGTGGCTCTCTAGGTGATGGGCTGCTGACTGCTTTTCCAAGTTTTTCATCCTGACTTCTTATGGGGAAGGGATCCGCAACAGGGCTAGGGGCAGTTTTCGCAGGGGAAATAACGGCTTGGATCCCTTGCTCAGAGGGATGTTGAGCGGCTTCCGAGGGTGGATGCAGCCCAACAGAATCCAATGCTGAGTCTACTGAGTCAAGCATGAAGGTTTACATCAGCGCCGATATCGAGGGGATCGCTGGCATCGGCCATTGGGATGAGGCCACCATCGGACAGCCAGGTTATGAGCCATTCCGAGAGCAGATGACCCGAGAAGTGATCGCGGCTTGTGAGGGATCCCTGGCTGCCGGAGCCACGCAGATCACGGTCAAAGATGCCCATGACTCGGGGCGGAACCTCATCCCTGAGCGGTTGCCGGAGCCGGTGCAACTCATCCGCGGCTGGAGCGGCCACCCCTACTGCATGGTGCAAGAGCTGGATCGCAGTTACGATGCCTTGATCTTGATCGGCTATCATGCCCGCGCCGGATCTGCTGCCAACCCCCTCGCCCACACCTACACCACCGAAGTTAGCCAAATCCGACTGAACGGCCAGGCCATCGCCGAGTTTCACCTGGTCAGCCTCACGGCTGCCTATGAGGGAGTCCCGGTTGTGTTTGTAGCCGGAGATGCAGAGGTGTGTGCCGCAGCGAAAGCTTATGACGCCCAAATCGAGACGGTGGTCACCCACAAAGGGATGGGCCAGTCGGTGATTGCGCCACATCCGCAGCAAGTTTTGCGGGCCATCCGCCAAGGTGTAGAGGGATCCCTGAGGCAGTTGTCGGCCTACCGGCCTCGCCCACTGCCGGATCACTTTCAATTGGAAGTGGACTACAAGGATCCTGCCCGGGCCTACCGCAAGTCTTTTTATCCCGGCTGCCGGTGGGTTGCCGATGCCACGGTTCGGCTGGAAGTTTCCGACTGGTTTGAGGTGTTGCGGGCTTTGGAGTTTATCGTACTCACCTAGCCGCGTCTGATGGGGATCCAAATGGCATCTCGATAAGGCAAGCGGCAGCTTCCTTGAGGCTGGTCTCGGAAAGGTCAGACAGCTCAATCCGGGCCCGAATGCGATTGAAGTTTTGCTGCAGCCCGTGCCAATAGGTGGGGTCGTAGTGCTGCTCCAACAACTCCCGTACAAACTGCGGCCAGTCTTGGGCGTCGATCAGCTCAAACCAACGCTGCAAGCAGGCCTGGCCAAGGCGGGACTTCAGAGGCAGCAATTTCCCCTTTAGCGCTTGGGGGTGGGCAATCCAGTGGGGATAATGGGCGATCAACCCCTTGACTCGCTCCTCCAAGGGCAACTGCACTTCGACACAGTCGGCTTGGGTAAGGGCTTGCCAAAGGGCAGGCGGCAGATGGAGCTGGCCCACTTTGGCACTCTCAGCTTCCACCCAGACCGGCTTAGCGGGATCCCACTGGAGAAAAACCTGCACCAGTTGACTTTCAAAGCTCTTCTGACTGGGCTGCGGCGTTCCCCACTCAGCCCCCAGAAGGGATCCCCGGTGACAGGCCAGCTTTTCTAGATCGAGGACTTGGGATCCCTGTTGGCGCAGATGGTCAAGCAACTGGGTTTTGCCACTCCCTGTTGGCCCGCAGAGCACTCGGTAGGTAAATTCCTGGGGCAAGATCTGCAGTTGCCGGCGCACCCAGGCCCGGTAAGTTTTGTAGCCCCCTTGCAAGACCGTAACCTGCCAGCCCACCTGGGACAACACCAACGCCAAGCTGGCAGAGCGCTGCCCACCGCGCCAGCAGTAGATTAGGGGCCGGTAATCGCGATCTTTATCGGCAAAATGGGTTTGCAAGTGGCGACTGATGTTCTGGGCCACCAAGCTTGCCCCTCGTTTGCGGGCTGTAAAGGGATTCACCTGCTTGTAGAGCGTGCCCACCTCTGCCCGTTCTGTATCGTAGAGTACAGGCAAGTTGATGGCTCCCGGCCAATGATCCTCTGCAAACTCTGTCGGAGAGCGCACATCGATGATTTCGCTGTAGGTGTGCAGCCAGGGCTCTGCAGTGAAGTGAATCGGAGGAGACACAAACTTAGGGATGGAAATGGCAAGCTAGCGCGATCTTGAACAGTTTCTAGCTTAGCCAACGCTGCTGCTCAAGGAAGCCCAGGGCTAACCCTAGCCCATCCCCTCGCGGGTGGACTTCTCGCTTTTCCAGAAGTTTAGGCAAGGTCCCTGGAACATGCAGGATGCCATTTGCCGCTCTCAAAAAAGTTACAGAGGTCTTCAGGCTCTCCAGGTGCCATCTCAGATAGAAAGGTGAGCTCGAACTTTTTCTTCATCCATTTGGTCGGTCGGCCCTTCCATGATAAGGGATCCATTTTCCATGAGATAAAAGTAATCGGCTAGGCTTTGGGCAAACTCAAAATACTGCTCCACCAGCAGCACGGAAACCCCTCGCTCTTTCTGAATGCGGGTGATGGCTTCTTCGATCTCGATAATGATGGAGGGTTGGATCCCTTCTGTGGGCTCATCTAGGAGCAAAAGTTTGGGCTCCGCCACCAAAGCTCTGGCAATCGCTAACTGCTGCTGCTGCCCACCGCTCAAATCCCCGCCTAGACGTTTAAGAAAAGAACGCAGAATTGGGAATAAGTCATAGATAAACTCAGGTATGATCCGTTCTTTGTTTGGGGCAGCTTCTAACCCCACCAGCAGGTTTTCCTCAACCGTTAAGCGGGGAAAAATCTCCCGTCCTTGGGGCACATAGCCGATACCGGCACGGGCTCGCCAATTGGGAGGGTAATGGTTAATAGGACGGCCCTCAAAAGCAATTTTGCCTGTGCAGTCTTTCAGAAGCCCCATCAGGGCTTTAAGCGTGGTGGTTTTGCCCATGCCATTGCGACCCAGAAGGCAAACCGCTTGGCCCGGAAAGATCTTAAAAGAGAGATCCTTTACAATTAAGCTCTGGCCGTAGTAAACCCTCAAATCGGAGACCTCCAGAAGAGGCCCAGATCCATCTCGGGATAGATTTTGTGTTGCGGTCGCGTTTTCCGTGTTCATGGGCCTGCGCATGGTTTGGCTAGATACAGAGCTATGGCCTTTCTGTTTAGTTTTTTGCCTTATGGGATCCGAGATAGACCTCAATAACTCTCGGGTCGTTTTTCACATCCTCAAAGGTACCTTCGCACAGCACCGATCCCTGGTGCAAAACAGTAACCTTGCGGGCAATTTGCCGGACAAATACCATATCATGTTCAATCACCAAAATGGTGTGGCTTTGGGCTAAGGATTGAATCAACTCTCCTGTAGCTTCTGTTTCTTTGTCCGTCATCCCGGCTACGCATTCATCCAGCAGTAGCAAATCTGGATCTTGAGCAATCACCATGCCAATCTCCAACCATTGCTTTTCTCCGTGGGAAAGCAGCCCTGCTGGAACCCGATCCTTATGGCTGAGGCCAATGGTTTCCAAAAGAGCATCCGTCTCTTCTCGCAGATGCTTTTTGCCAAATAGGGTGGGAAAAACCCTTTTGTTGGGGTTGAGGGATAGCTCCAAGTTTTCTCGCACACTCAAGTTTTGATAGACCCGCGGTGTCTGAAACTTGCGCCCAACACCCAAAATGGAGATCTCATGTTCCTTGAGCTTGGTTAGATCCTTTCCTTTGAACAGCACTCGCCCTCGAGTGGGCTTAACCTTGCCCGTCAGCACATCGAGAAACGTAGTCTTGCCTGCCCCATTGGGGCCGATGACCACCCGCAGCTCCCCTTCCTCCAGAGAGAAGTTCAGCCTGTCCAAAGCCTTGAAGCCATCAAAGCTGACGGTGAGATCCTGAGTTTGTAAAATTTGTCGGGTAGCGGTGGGAGCTGCAGTGAGCATAGGGATCACATCCAAGAACGGAAAGGCCAAAGGTCAAACCGGATTCTCAACCCATCAAATAAACCCATCAAATAGGGGAGGAAACTTGGCATCGCTGGCTCACCCATGAGATCTGGAATCCTCTTATATCTTGCACATAACTGACATCCTCAAGAGAAAGCCAGATTTAGGCCGGAGAAGTATTTGCTAAACGCCTGCGCCAAAGCTGAACGGTGACCCAAAGTTGCCTGCCTTGGGTGCGCACCCAGCCCACCAGTCCATCCGGCAACACCAGCACCACCAGCAGGAACAATCCCCCTTGGAAAAACAGCCAAATCTCCGGAAAATTTTCGCTCAGCAAGCTCTTGGCAAAGTTGACCAACAGAGCCCCCAGCACTGCCCCCACCAAACTGGCCCGACCTCCCACTGCTACCCAGATCACCATTTCAATGGAAAAGGGAACGGCCATCGCGTTGGGAGAGATGATCCCGGTTTGCAAGGTAAACAGCGCTCCGGCAATGCCTGCCAGGGCAGCAGACACAGCAAACACCAGCACTTTAAAGCCGGTGGGATCGTAGCCGGAAAAACGAACCCGTGGCTCGTCATCTCGAATGGCTACCAGGATCCGACCAAACAAGCCGCTGGTGAGCCAACGACAGAGAAGGTAAGCCAAAACCACCGCCACGACTGTAGTGACATAGACAGCAAAGCGCATCTCGGACGAGTTGACATCTAAGCCAAACAAGGTCTGGAAGTTGGTTAGGCCATTGGTACCGTTAATTAAGCGCTGTTGGCCATTGAAGAAGTTAAAGAAAATAATCGTGGTGGCCTGAGTTAAAATGGAGAAATAAACCCCCCGGATGCGATTTCTCACCACCAAATACCCCAGGGCTGCCGCCACCAAAGCCGGGATCAAGACCACGGCAACAGCCGTGAAGGGAAACGAATAAAAGGGGTACCAAAACCAGGGCAATTCCGTTACCCCATAGAGGCTGAAAAACTCCGGTATCTGACCTTCCGGCAATTGCAGCTTCAGGTGCATTCCCAGAGCGTAGCCACCCAAAGCAAAGAACACCCCATGCCCCAGACTGAGCATGCCAGTATAGCCCCAGATGAGGTCGATCCCCAAAGCCACAATGCTGAGGGCCAGAAATCGTCCCAGTAGGTTAAGCCGAAAACCGGACAACACAGTTGGGGCCACAAAGATCAAGGCCAGCACCAAAAGGACAAGGATCCCGGCCTCCCATAGGAGCTTGCGAGAAGGACTGGGATCCCGCTCGGCAGCGGGAACAGCCACTTCATGGTCAGCACGGGGGGGATGAACCAGTTTCATGGGCTTTGTGAGGGAGTAGAAGATGAGGGATCTAACCAGAAAGATTCGCTCAAGAGAGCCGATAGCGTCAGTTCCACAGGCAACTGTCCAGGGATCCGGAAGTCAGGGTATTCCAACTGAACCGTCTCCGCCGCCTCTTGCAACAGTTCTGGCAGGTTTTCCAACAGCACTTGGCTCAAACTGGGGGAGTCTCGCAGGTTACGCTGGAGCTGCCGCCGTTGCTCGCGAACGATCAATTCCCATCCTCGATAGTTCTCGGGCTGGGGTAGATAGCATCGCTTGAGCAGGTGCTGCAGCAGAATCTCGGCTCGGTTGAGGATCTCTCGTTTTTCGGAGCGGCCCAAGCTCTCTACCTCGTCAATGAGATGGTTCAGATCCAGATGGTCAAAGTCTCGCTTCTTGAGACGCTCTGCCGTATCCAGGATCCAGAGGTAGAAATCCCGATCGTAAAGGCTGGCGGCGGGGTCTGACTCCAGGGCTTGAGACATGGGATCCCTCAGCAAACGCAACAGCTTCCTTAGGCATCCACCGTACGACCTTTTTCGGGGAAAAGGCCACGAGGGCGCACCTGCAAAAAGGCCACGATCAAAGCAAAGACCATCACCTTAGCCATGCTGGTGGTGGCAAAAAAGTTGAGGGTATCGGTCAAGATGGGCACGTTGGGAAAGATCAAAGCCAGCGTCCCTGAGCCGATGACAAAGTTGGCAATCCCGATCCCAAGCGCCGCTACAATGCTGCCCAAGAGCTTGCCCACCCCTCCCACGACAACCACCATAAAGGTATCCACGATGTAGTTTTGGCCGGTATTGGGCCCCACGGATCCCAGCAGGCTGACCGCCACGCCAGCCACTCCCGCCAGACCTGAGCCAATAGCAAAGGTGAGGGCATCCACCTTTTGCGTAGGGATCCCTACACAAGCGCTCATGGCCCGGTTTTGGGTAACTGCCCGGATACGCAGACCCCAGCGGGTGCGTTGCAAGAAGAAGTACAGCCCCAGGATGCAGAGGATGGTGAGGGCGATAATAAACAGGCGGGTATTGGGCAAAAACAGGTTGCCCACCGGGATCCCACCCCCCAGCCACCGGGGAGCCGTCACGTCTTTGTTCTGGGCGCCGAACCAAGGCTGAGTGACGGCCAAAGCATAGGTTTGCGCCAGCACCCGCCCCCCCACCGCTGCAATGGCCGTAGAAAGCAGCAACAGCAGCGTTAGCACCCAACCCTTGAGACGCGGCCAATCTGCCCGCCTGGACAAAAGCCACCAGCCGCCGAAAAAGAGCACTGCGAAGGCCCCCAAGCGCAAAGCCAGCACCCAATTGACGCTGCGCACAAACTGCTGCAGGATCAGGCTCACGCCCCAGGTGGCCAGAAGGGTTTCCAGGGGCCGGCCATACAAAAAGCGGATCACCCCCCGCTCTAAGGCCAGCCCCACCAGAGCAGTGACAGCAAAGGCTGCCACCAAAGCCGGGAAGATATACAGATCCCGCCAGGGATCCCCCAGGGGCCGGAAAGCATTTTGCACCACAAAGGTGGTGTAGGCCCCCAGCATCATCAGCTCCCCGTGGGCCATGTTGATGACGCCCATAAGGCCAAAAACAATGGCCAAGCCCAAAGCGGCTATCAGCAAGACGGTGCCGATACTGATGCCGTTAAACAAGCTATCCAGGAGCAAGGTCATGGGCAGGGGATCCTCCTTCCAACTTGACTGGGGAAGCTTCTTAAGCAGCAGAGCGGGATCCCCAACCCCATGCAAACGGCAAGGAATCCCGCCCACAGCCACCAGCAGGACTAGCTGACTTTGTAGCGACCGCCCTTGGCCGGATCTGACCAATCACAGGCAAAGCCCTTGGTTTCCGCCACAAACTGGTTCCAGGGCTGCGGCTCCACGGCATCCGTAGAGAAAATGACATCAAACAAACCATCAGAGCGCACCTGGCCGATCCGCACATATTTGGTCAGGTGGTGGTTGGTGTTCATGGTTACCAAGCCTTCAGGGGCATCGAAGGTCTGGCCGTAGGCTGCCTTCCGCACAGCGTCGATCTCCACCGTTCCCGCTTTTTCTGCCGCCTGCTTCCAGATGTAAACCATGATGTAGGCGGCTTCCATCGGGTCGTTGGTGACGCGGTTTTGGCCGTATTCTGCCTTGAAAGCCTCCACAAACTTCTTGTTGGCAGGCGTATCCACCGTCATAAAGTAGTTCCAGGCGGCAAAGTGCCCTTCCAAAAATTCCGGGCCAATCGCCTGCACTTCTTCTTCGGCAATGCTGACGGACATGGAAGGATAGCGATCCGGCCCCAGCCCTGCCCCTTTCAGTTGTTTGAAAAAGGCCACGTTGCTGTCGCCATTCAAGCTGTTGTAGATCACACCGCCATTGGGAAGAGCGGCCCGGATCTTGCTGATGATGGGGGTAACTTCTGTATTGCCCAAAGGCAGATAGTCTTCACCCACCACCTTACCCCCCAGGGCTTCCAACTGGGCCTTGATGATGGTGTTGGCCGTGCGGGGGAACACGTAATCGGATCCCACCAGGAAGAACTCTTTGCCTTTGTTCTTAAGCAGCCATTCCACCGATGGCTCTATCTGCTGGTTGGGAGCAGCGCCGGTGTAGAAGATGTTTTTGGAGCACTCTTGTCCTTCGTACTGCACGGGATACCAGAGCAGGTGCTGCTTGGATTCAAACACCGGCAACACGGCTTTGCGGCTAGCGGAAGTCCAGCAGCCGAAGACCGTTGCCACCTTGTCCACATCGATCAATTTGGTGGCTTTCTCGGCAAAGGTTGGCCAATCGGAAGCGCCATCCTCGATAATGGGCTCAATCTGCTTGCCCAAAACCCCACCGGCGGCATTGATCTCTTTGATAGCCAGCTTTTCGGCATCCACCACGCTGGTTTCCGAAATGGCCATGGTGCCGCTGAGGGAGTGCAAAATGCCAACGCGAATGGTCTCTCCCTGGGCGTAGGCAGGCACAGACCGCTTCACCCAGATCTGTGGCCCCAAGGCAGCTCCGGCTCCGGCCAGAGCACCCATTTTCAGCACTTGACGACGATTAAAAGATAGAGCCATCGGTGATCTCCGAAACGAAGTGAGTGTAAAGGGTGTTAAGAAGTCCAGTTTTTGCAGCAGCCCGGCCAACGGGGGGAAGCACTTAGCTCATCACCTCGTCCACGTGTTGCATCTGCCCAACTGCGCTTGGCTGAGGCTTTCACCGAATGCCTTCCCAAGTCAAGCAAGGGGAAAGGCTAATCCTGCAGTCGAGAAAGCGTTGTGCATCCCTGTTGCCTTAACGTGTTCCATCAAACCCATTTGGCTCGGAGAGAATTGTATCGTGGGATACCTTTTCCGGAATCCGAGCCCTTTCCCCCCAGGCTGTAGGCAGAGGCAGGGATCCCTTGCTCCCGGCATAATAGGGGTTCTGGGGTGGAGCATTAACAGCCTATGGTGCAACAGGCCGGCTATGGATCTTGGCGATCCCCGGTTACCGCTGACCTGGTGGTGACGGGATCCCTGCGCTTGGGACAGATGGTTTGGGATGGGGGGGATCTCTACTGGACGGAGGGCCGCCCACAAGAGAAGGGGCGAAACGTGCTGATGCGGCGCTCTGCCGACGGGATCCCGGTGGAACTCACGCCAGCACCCTTCAATGTGCGAACGCGGGTGCATGAGTATGGAGGCGGAGCCTACTGGGTGGCAGAGGGGGCGGTGTATTTTTGCCACTTTGCCGATCAACGGCTCTACTGGCTGCTGCCGGGTTCGGATCCCCAGCCCCTGACAGAAGCAGGCCCCTATCGCTACGCCGACGGAGTGGTGGATCGGGCACGTGGACGCATCCTCTGTGTGCGGGAGGATCACAGCCGCCAGGGAGAGCCGGAAAACAGCCTTGTCTCAATTGACTTGGAAAGCGGATCCCAGCAGATTTTGGCCTCTGGGCACGATTTCTACGCCAGCCCGCACCTCAGCCCAGACGGTCAGACCCTGGTATGGCTGACCTGGGATCACCCCCAGATGCCCTGGGATGGGACGGAACTGTGGCGAGCAGAGGTGGCAGCAGATGGCACTCTAGGAGAGCCGCAAAAAATAGCCGGTGGCCCCGCAGAGTCGATCTTTCAACCTCAGTGGTCACCAGAGGGGGATCTCTACTTTGTTTCAGATCGCAGCGGCTGGTGGAACCTCTATCGCTGGGATCCCCAGGGCCCAGTTCCCCTCTGTCCTATGGAAGCGGAGTTTGGAGAGCCCCAGTGGGTGTTCGGCCTGAGCACCTATGGCTTTACCGGGGATGGGCGCATTCTGGCCTGCTACCGGCAAGGGGGTCTGTGCCATTTGGCTTACCTGGATCCCCATTGCGGCCAATTGCAAAGGATCCCTTTGCCCTACACCGAGATCCACAGCCTACGGGTCAGTGGGGAAAAAGCCGCTTTCCTGGCCGGATCCCCGACGGAAGCCATGGCCTTGGTCTGTTTGGATTTGTCTGTTGGACAGGTGGAAGTGGTGGCCCGTTCCAGCAGCGTGACGGTGGATCCTGACTATCTGTCGCTCCCAGAGCCTGTTGCTTTTCCCACCGGCGGCGGTAAGGAAGTGGCCTACGCCTTCTTCTATCCCCCCAAGAACCGCGACTTTGTTGCCCCTGCTGGCGAAAAGCCACCCCTGTTGGTGAAAAGCCACGGCGGGCCTACCGGGGCAACGGCAGCCGTGCTCAACCTAGGGATCCAATACTGGACCAGTCGGGGGATTGCGGTTTTGGATGTGAACTATCGCGGCAGCAGCGGCTACGGACGCGCCTATCGGGATGCCCTCAAAGGCCGGTGGGGCCTGGTGGATGTGGAAGACTGCATTGCCGGAGCCGAATTTTTGGCAGAACAGGGCAAGGTGGACGGGGAACGGCTGCTCATTCAGGGTGGCAGCGCTGGGGGCTATACCACGTTGGCGGCCTTGACCTTCCACAGAGTCTTCCGGGCGGGTGCCAGCTACTACGGGGTGAGCGATCTAGAAGCCCTGGCCCAGGAAACCCACAAGTTCGAGTCGCACTACTTGGATAGCCTCATTGGCCCCTACCCAGAGCGGCAGGATCTCTACCGGGAGCGCTCCCCCATTCATCACCTGGAGGGCCTCAATTGCCCGGTTATCTTCTTTCAAGGCTTGGAAGACGCCATTGTGCCCCCCAATCAGGCAGAGAGGATGGTGGCAGCGCTGCGGGCCAAAGGGATCCCGGTGGCCTATGTGCCCTTCGAGGGAGAGCAACACGGCTTTCGCCAGGCAGCCAACATCAAAAGGGCCTTGGAGGCAGAGCTTTACTTTTATGCCCAGGTGCTGGGGTTTCCGCTGGCAGAACCTCTTGAGCCCGTTCGGATCGAGAACTTGGACACCTGATGATGACTGCTCAATGGGTCGAGTGAAGAGCAAGAAGGGATCCCGTCTCACCCATGACTCAATTGCTCCGCAACACTGTCACGACCGAGCAGCCACTCAGCAGCCACTCTATGACGGACTTACCAGCCGACCCGGATGGAGTCATCGATGTTGCTCCGCAACACTGTCGCAACTGCTGGTAAGAAAGCTGATCATGAGCGTCAGTAGCCCTTCCTTCCGTGAACTGCCCATCTTAGAAAGCGGCGATCGTCTCACCCGCGATGAGTTTGAACGGCGCTATCAAGCCATGCCTCAGCTCGAAAAAGCCGAGCTGATTGAGGGAATTGTTCACGTGGCATCCCCCCTCAGATATCGCCGACATGGCAGACCACACAGCCACATCATGGCCTGGCTGGGAGTTTATGAAGCAGCAACGCCGGGGGTTGAGTCGGCGGGCAATCCAACCGTCCGCCTGGACTTGGACAATGAGCCGCAGCCAGATGCCATATTGCGGATGCACGAATCTTGTGGGGGACAGTCTCGCATTAGCGAGGATGACTACATTGAGGGTGCACCGGAGCTGATTGTGGAGATTGCCGCCAGCACAGCTTCCTACGACCTGCATGACAAGCTGCGGGCCTACCGGCGCAATGGTGTGCGGGAATATCTGGTCTGGCTAAACCAAGAGCAAGTCTTTCGCTGGTATGTCTTCCAGAATGGAGAGTACCTGCTGCAACAGCCCAATGAGTCGGGCGCTTTGTCCAGTCGAGTATTTCCAGGGTTGTGGTTAGCCGTGGACGCGCTGCTGACGGGCAACATGCAGCAGGTGTTGGGTGTGCTGCAAAGGGGAATTGAGTCGGAGGAACACCAGGAGTTTGCGGCGCGGTTGGCAACCCGAGGAGCAGAGGCTAGGGCCTAGGCCATGAGTCGGAGGGACGGGTTTATGCTCGCAAAGGCTCAGGTTAATGGCTGTGGGCCAACAGGTTGGGCTCGAAGACATCCATCTCCAACTGAAACGGGATCCCCATGTGGGCTAGCCAGTCCTGCAGGGGATCATCGGCTAGCGCCAGGATCTGTCCTTGGAGGGAAACGTGGGCCGGGCGGTGCCAATTGCCCAGTTGATGAATCACCTGGCCCATCTGGATGGGGTTTTCAGGTTGAATCAGGAGCACCGGTTCGGCTTGGGCTTTGACCCGAATGTGTCGCTGCGCATCCGCATAGAGGAGATCCCCATCGTGAAGATGGGTGCCCCGAGGCAGCATCAACTGGATCTGGGTGCCCCGGTCGCTCACCAGCCGTTGCCGGGATCGCTGGCGGTCGTGCCAGGTGAGGGAAACCACTTCCAATTGGCCAGGGATCCCTTCTGGCGGCTCGTCCAGCAGTTGCATCACCGTAATGGCCGCGGGATCCTCTCCGGCAGCATGGGGATCTTCGCTCATGGCAGGGACTCCAGATATTGGCTGAGGTCTTCTTGAAGGCGAGAGAACTCCACTTCGGTGGAAAGGCGCAGCCCTTCCGTTTTCACAGTAACCAACACCTTGGCTGCGTGGGGGCCAGCCCAGATGTTGGGGTTGCAAAACATCTCCAAAGAGAGGTCGGCAGCAGAATGATGAAACTCAACCGGATCCTGAGGCTGCTGCCGGGAGCTGCCCGAGGGAATCTTGAGTCGTTCCAAGAGGATTTGCAGGGCCTTGTGCCATTGTTGTGCCGCCTCAAGCGAGAGGGAGAAACTGGCCGAGCCGGTTGCGAAGTTGAGGGCAAACTGAGGAAAATGGGTAGTCATGGAAGCCCGTACCGTTCGCGAAGTGTCCTCTGGAGGGCAGCATTGGACAACAACAGTATCTTACGTCAGCTATTGCTGATGGGCGTGGGCACAACCACTCTGCTGGCGGAGCAGTTGAAGAAAGCTGCCGACGACTTGGTGCAGAAGGGGCAGCTCAACCCAGAAGAGGCATCCAATGTCATCAACAACCTGCTCAACCAGGTAAAAGCCGAGCAGAGCAACTTTGAATCCTATGTTCAGCGGCAGGTGCGCAACGTCCTACAGGATCTGGGCGTGCCCCGCCAATCGGAAATGGACGAGCTGCGCGGGCGGCTGGATCGGCTGGAGCGGCAGGTGCGCAATTTGGAAAATCAGGTTTACCGTCGCTAGCCAAGCCTTCCCTTTTTGCCGTTGAGGCTGGCTCATGTGCAGCCAGGCAGGGTTTTGCCGAGCATTCCAGTGCCCTCAAGTTAATCCCCAGATCAAGTCCACAAGTCCAAGAGTTCATCGCAGTTCCCATGCCAAGCGAAGTTTTGACCATCACAGGCCGAGGGATCCCCCTGCTGGGCAACGACATCGACACCGACCGAATTATCCCGGCCCGCTTTTTGAAGTGCGTCACTTTTGACGGCTTGGGCCAGCACGTGTTTGCCGACGACCGCGCCCAGGATCCCGGCCAACACCCCTTCGATCAACCTCAGTACCAGGGATCCCAGATCCTTGTGGTCAATGCCAATTTTGGCTGTGGCTCCAGCCGGGAGCATGCGCCCCAAGCGCTGGCCAAGTGGGGGATCCGCGCCCTCATTGGCGAAAGCTTTGCCGAGATCTTCTTCGGCAACTGCTTGGCTCTAGGGATCCCTTGTGTCACGGCACCCCCGGCTGTGATTCAAGCCCTGCAGAAGGCGGTGGCCGAAGATCCCCAGCTCCAGTTGACGCTGGATCTGCCCAACAAACAGGTGCGCTGGGGGGAGAATACCGCGGCTGTGGAGATCCCCCAGGGAGCCTGGCAAATGCTGGTGCAGGGCACCTGGGACGCCACAGGACAACTGCTGGCCGCCAAAGCTCAGATTCAACAAGTAGCCGCTTCTTTGCCCTACGTGCGTTGGCAGCAGGCCCGTTGAGCCATCCTCTCCCCCCTGATACCCATACATGGCTGGGCAGCGCCGACCCGGATTTTATGGATTTGGCAATCCGGGAGATAGAAGCTGCGGATCCAGAGGCTGCCGTGCAGCGGCTGAAGGAAGCACCTGGCTTGGTGTGGGTGTGCAGCCAACGCTCATTTGCTGACCTGGCTGAGGCTTGGCAAGCTAACCCGCCCATTTTTTTGCGCCACATCTGCCCCATTCACCAAGAACGGCGGCTGGCCGAGGGATCCCCCGTTAAATTGCGCCTGGATGGGGAACTGTTGGCAGCCATTGACCCCACTCTCAGCTTTTCGGTTCAAACGCGCCTGTTTGGGGAGCGGAATCTCAAGCCCTTCCAGGTCAATGAAACCCTGGCAGAACAGGTAGTCGCGGCGGTGGGATCCCCCCTGCAAGTCAAAGACCCCCAGCAGGTGATCTCAGTGGTGATCCTGGCTCAACCGATGGGCATTCGCGCTTGGCTGGGCCTATCCTTGGCTGCCCAGAACCTCTCCAACTGGGCCGGCGGGATCCATCGCTTTCGGCGGGATCCAGAGCAGATCAGCCGCTCCGAGTTGAAGCTGCTGGAGGCCATCCAGGTGTTTCAGATTCCCTTGGTGCCAGGGGGACAGGCTTTGGATCTGGGGGCAGCGCCGGGGGGATGGTCGCGCATTCTACGCCTGTATGGCCAGCAGGTCACGGCAGTGGATCCGGCGGACTTGGACGAGCGCCTCAGCCAAGATCCGGGGATCTGCCACCATCGCCTCAGCGCCCAAGCCTACTTGGCCCGTGGCCCAGGCCGGTTTCACCTCATCCTCAACGACATGCGCATGGATGGCCCGGCTTCTGCCCGCCTGATGGTGGCTTTTGCCCCCCATCTGCAGCCACAGGGGAGAGCTGTGATGACCCTGAAATTACCTCACCAACACCGCCTGCCAGTGCTGCGGCAAAGTCTGCAGATCTTGGGTAGTGCCTTCCCCGTGGTGAGGGCCCGCCACCTGTTCCACAACCGCAGCGAAGTCACCCTCTACTTGGGGATCCCTGCCCCTTAATCTGCCGTTTCCACCACCTGAATCTCCCGGCGGAGCACCATTTCGCGAATGGACTCCAGCAAGCCTATCTCTTCGGGGGAGATTTTGCCGTCCGCCCGGATGGCGCTGACGATTTGATTCACCTCTGTGCGGGTGAGCTTTTTGTCTTCCAAGGCTCGATCCACCAGCGCTTGCAATTGCGAAAACTCCATAAGGCTCCTCCGCGCGTGAACAGGTCTTGTCGCCTCATTTCCTCATCCAAGCTACCCGCGCTGCCCAAAATCTCCTGCAAGTGCAAGATTCTCTTCAGTTATCTTAAAAATGATGCGGAGCCCACCGAG
>Ga0101945_1000444_pt1 | contig 70842 bp, 68 predicted proteins | sample DewCreD2012metaG_2_FD_75246 | JGI IMG/M metagenome (GOLD analysis project Ga0101945, IMG submission 75246) | Hot spring sediment bacterial and archeal communities from British Columbia, Canada, to study Microbial Dark Matter (Phase II) - Dewar... ... | reverse complement strand
CGCGCCCGCCCAGCCGCTTTCTGCTCAGCGTGCAGTACCCGCCTGGGTTTGCGCCGGCGTTGCCGGTAGCGGGGCCGGGGTTTGTGGTGGTGGACAACCACACCATCCTGTCGGTTTCGGCATTGGGGCCGGGGGAGTATGGGGGGCAGCGCTTCCGTACTACGCACATCCCGCACTACGACCAGATGCCCCATCCGCCTGGCACGCCCACCCCACCGCCGTTGCCCCCGCCGCCCCCAGGGACGTGGACGCCACCGCCTCCAACGGTGGTCTCCCCCTTGGCGACGCCCACGCCCTGAGCCGGCGTCGCGGTAGGGGCACGGCGCTGCCGTGCCCGTACAGTCAGGCTGTCCGCAAGAAGCGGCGCTCAATCAGATCGGCCAGGCCAACGATGTCATCCAGATCAAATTGAGGCACCGGCAAGTTAAGGGGATGATCGGCGACGACGGCCAATAGCTCGGAGGGGTCGCAGATGAGCGTGGTGCTACGCGCGGCTCGCGACACTTCTATCTTGGGTTTGCCTGCCCATTTATAGCCCTCGGTCAGGACGATATCCACGCTGTCGGCGAACAGTGTCACCACCTCGTCCAGCGCAGGCTCACGCTCCACACGGCGCACCAGCCCGATCTTGCCCGGCGAGGCGATGGCCACAGCCTCCGCCCCCGCCTGGGCCATGCGCCAGGTGTCCTTGCCCGGCACGTCAAACTCAAAGTCGGCGTGGGCGTGGTGTTTGACCACGCCCACGCGATAGCCGCGCCGCCGCAGTTCCGGGATCAGCTTCTCCAGCAATGTTGTCTTGCCGCTGTTGGATTTGCCCACGATGGATACGATGGGAGGCATGGCCGAAATTATAACGGGGCCGGAGGTAGCCGCAAGTGGACAGCCGGGGTATAATAGGGTATCTCTCAAGAAAGGAGGGAAGCGGTATGGGCACGGCCGCCGTGTTCCCCATACCGCGAGGCTTATGGAGGTCACTGTTTTTGGTCGCAACCTGGACGTGACGCCTCACATGCGCGATTACATTGAAAAGAAGTTCCGCCGCCTGGAGCGCCATCTCCCGGCGACGGTGGAGGCGCGCATGGACCTGGCTGTGGAGAGCACGCGCAGCGCCGATAGCCGCCAGATCGCCCAGTTGACCGTGCGCACCGAGCGCGGCATCATCCTGCGGGCCGAGGAACGCAGCGGGGATATGTTCGCTTCCATTGATGCGGTCATGGATAAAATCGCCCGGCAGATTGAGCAGTATAAGAGCCGGCGGGTGGCGCGGCGGCGCGGCGCGGCAGTGGCATCGGCTCAGACGGCTCTCGCCCCAGACCTGGAGGCGGAGCCCCTGGCAGAAGACCTGGAAGAAGGGGCCCGTTCCGCGCAGATCGTGCGGCGCAAGCGCTTTATCGTCCAGCCCATGACGGAGGAGGAAGCGATTGAACAACTGGAACTGTTGGGCCATGATTTCTTCCTGTTCTACAATCCGGATGTGGCGCAGATCAACGTGGTGTATCGGCGCAAAGAGGGGGGATATGGCCTGCTTCAGCCTGAACTAGGCTGACGGGTGGGGGCGCGATACATCGCGCCCCTATGGCTATGCTGACGGCACTCTCAGATCAGAGATGGCAAAGCAGTTGACGCGAAATGTGGCGATTTCAACCGGCGGCGGAGACGCCCCCGGCCTGAACGCGGTGATCCGCGCGGTGGTCAAATCGGCCAGTTATGTGCACGGCTGGCGCGTGTATGGCATCCGCGATGGCTTTGACGGGTTGTTGAATGGCGAGCCGCTGGTGGAGTTGACCCCGGCGTCTGTGCGCGGGATTTTGCCGCGTGGCGGCACGATCCTGGGCACGAGCAGTCGCGGCAATCCCTTCGCCCGCAAGGTCATCGTGGACGGCCAAGAGGTCATCGTGGACCAGGCGCAGATGATGCTGGACCGGCTGGATGATCTGGGGATTGAAGGGATGATCCTGGTGGGGGGCGAGGGGACTATGGGCATCGCTGCCGACCTGATCCGCATGGGGGCGCAGGTGGTGGGCGTGCCCAAGACGATTGATAACGACCTGCCCGGCACGGACGTGACCTTCGGCTTTGACACGGCGCTGCACACCGCGACCGATGCCATTGATAAGCTGCATACCACCGCTGAGGCGCATCACCGGGTGATGGTGTGCGAGGTCATGGGCCGCCATGCCGGGTGGATCGCGCTCAATGCGGGCCTGGCCGGTGGCGCGGACGTCATCCTCATCCCGGAGATCCCCTTCAGCATTGAGCGGGTGTGTGCCAAGGTGGAGGAGCGCAACGCACGAGGGGCGAATTTCAGCATTATCGTTGTGGCCGAAGGCGCGTTCCCCGTCGGCGGCAGACCCATGTACCGCGCCTATGGCGTCTCCGGCACGGCCTCGCGCCTGGGCGGGATCGGTCGCTGGGTGGCCGATGCCATCGCCGAGCGCTGCTCTGTAGAGGTGCGCTCCATTGTCCTGGGCCATTTGCAGCGCGGTGGCTCGCCCAGCCCATATGACCGCATCCTGGCGACGCGGCTGGGGGCCGCGGCGATGCGGCTGGTGGCGCAACGCCAATGGGGGCGCATGGTGGCCCTGCGCGGGACGGAGATCGTGGATGTCCCCATCCTGGAGGTGGCCGCTGCGGGGATGAAGCAAGTGGACCCGGAGGGGGAGTTGGTGCGCACGGCCCGCGACCTGGGCATTGAGTTGGGCGCCCCGCCCCCGGAGCAGGAAGCCCCAGCCCAGGAACCTCAAGAGGAACGGGTGGGCGGGGAACGGGGGTAGAATTGCCCTCTCCCCCCTTGTGGGGGAGGGTTGGGGGAAGGGGCGTATCACCCCTCCCTGTCCCCTTTCCTTCGTGAGGAAGGGCCTCTCACAACCGGGCTGAAGCGGTGCTGGGCTTGCGTCACCCGCGCACTCATCTATAATTACCTCCGACCCGATGGCGCGCGTCGTTGTTCCCATCGCGTTGCTCGCCCTGCTGGCCCTGGCCCTCCTCGCCGGCCAGGGGTATAGCGCGCCTGCGCCTGTGCCGGGGGCGATCGTCATCAATGAGGTGGAGTACGATCCGATCCAGGCGGGGAACGATGCGAATTGGGAATGGTTTGAACTGTACAATACCGCGAACACGCCTATCACGCTGAGCGGCTGGCGCATCGGCGATAACGGCGGCGAGGACACCATCCCCACTATTATCAACCTGCCGCCGCATGGCTATGCGGTGGTGGCCGCGAGCACGGCCTTCTTTGAGAATTACCCCAACTTCAGCGGCACGATTGTGTTTTTGAACTCGCCCATCGGCAACGGCCTGTCCAATAGCGGCGACCGGCTGATCCTGCGGGATGGCAGCGGCGCGGTGATTGATGCGCTGTCTTACGGCAACGACACCGCCATCTTCAACTGCAGCGGCTACCCCTGTCATGGCGTGGCGCCGGGCCACTCGCTGGAACGGGAGCCACCCGGCCACGACACGGACAGCCCTGCCGATTTTGTGGACCGCTCCCCGCCCTCGCCGGGCGCCGCCCCCCTCCCGGCCACGCCCACGCCCAGCCCCACCCCGGCCCCGCGCCTGCTGATCACCGGCCTGGTGTACCAAGCGTATGGCACGGGGGAGTTGGGCGAGGCCGTGCGGCTGATGAACGTAGGCGGGGCGACGGCGAACCTGGAGGGCATCCAAATCACGGATGGGGAGAGCACGGCGGTGTTTCCGGCGGCGACATTGGGGCCGGGCCAGGCGATCTGGCTGGCGCGGGCAGCCACGGCCTTCCGCTACGATTTCGGCTTTGCCCCGGCGTTTGAGTATGGGCCGGATAGCGACCCGGCTGTGCCGAATATGCTGGGCGGCGCCCCCGCCTTCGCCAACAGCGGCGACGAGGTCCAGGTGCGCGTTCCCGGCGGGGCGCCCCTGGACACACTGGTGTACAAGGCGGGGAACACGCAGACGGCGGGCTGGGCCGGGCCAGCGGTGTGGCCCTGGCAACCGACGAGCAGCTTCGCCGAGGAGGGGCAGGTCCTGTACCGCAAGCTGGACGAGGCCACAGGCCAGCCCGTCCCCGACACCAACACGGCGGCCGACTGGGCGCAGGACCCCTATGACCCTATCGGCGGCAAGCGCGTACAATACCCCGGCTGGGACCTGGAGGCGTTCTTCTCCACTGTCCAGGTGACCGCTACGGGCGTGCTGACTATCGCTGTGGCTCCCGACAACGCTTACGAGGCCGTGCTGGCGCAGATCAACGCGGCCACGACGCGGTTGGACATGGCCAGCTACACCCTGACGAACGCGGGGCTGGTGGATGCGTTGAGGGACAGGGCCCGGCAGGGGGTGGCGGTGCGGGTGCTGTTGGAAGGCGAACCGACGGGGGGCGTGGAGGACCAGGAGCGCTGGGCCTGCCAGCAGATTGAGGGCGCCGGGGGCGAATGCTGGTTCATGTTCAACGACCCCACACAAGGCGCATACGACCGCTACACCTACCAGCACGCCAAGTTTATCCTGGTGGATGGGCAACGGCTGATCCTGGGGTCGGAGAATTTCACCTGGGAGAGCCTGCCGGGCGACCCGAAAGAGGATGGCACTTATGGCCGGCGTGGGGCGCTGATCATGACGGAGGCGCCGGAGGTGGTGGCCCGCGCCCAAGCCGTGTTCGCCGCCGACCTGGACCCGGCGCATCATCACGACCTGATCGGTTGGGAGCCCTATTACACGGCCACCTATGGCCTGCCGCCGCCGGGCTTCACGCCGGTGTACACCTCCGGCGGCACGTTCTACCCGGTGCAGCAGAGGCATCCCTTGACCGTGCAGGGCACGTTCCAACTGGAACTGATCCAGTCGCCGGAGAACAGCCTGCAAGCCAGCACGGGGTTGTTGGCACTGATCAGCCGGGCCGGGCCAGGGGATACGCTCCTGGTGGAGCAGCTTATGGAGGCCAAATATTGGGGCGCAACGTCGTCTAACCCCGAAGACGACCCCAACCCCTGGCTGGAGGCGCTGCTGGATGCCGCCCGGCGCGGGGCGCGCGTGCGCCTCTTGCTGGACCGCCTGTACGATGATCCGGCGGACCCGCGCAGCAATACGGCCACTGTCGGCTATGTGAACGCCATCGCCCAGGCCGCGGGGCTGGACCTGGAGGCGCGGCTGGGGAACCCCACCGGGCTGGGGATTCACAACAAGATGGTGCTGGCGCAGATCGGGGGGCAGGGGATAGTGCATATTGGCAGCCTGAACGGGAGCGAGCTATCGGCCAAGGGCAGCCGCGAACTGGCCCTCCAGGCACACTCCGATGCCGCCTATGCCTATCTGAAAACCATCTTTGACTACGACTGGGGGACAGCCACGCCGCCGCTGTACCTGCCGCTCGTCGTCAGCGAGACGCGCACGCCGGTATCCTATATCCTGGTGAGCGAGGTGGTGTACGATCCGCCGGGGGACGATGGGGCGGAGTGGGTGGAGCTGTACAACCCTACCCAGGCGCCTGTAGACCTATCCGGGTATAAGCTGGGGGATGCCCAGGCGCGCGGCGTGTTTGAGGGGATGTTCCAGTTTCCGGCGGGGACCGTTCTCGGCCCGCATGGCCTGCGGGTGGTGGCCCAGAGCGCGGTGGCCTTTTCCCAGATATACGGTCTGCTCCCTGATTTTGAGTTCACCAACTCCAGCCCAACCGTGCCCGATATGATCCCCTATATTGCCTGGGGCACCGGCCAGTTTGCCCTGGCGAACAGCGGGGATGAGGTGCTATTGCTCAATGAGGCGGATCAGGCGGTAGATGTGCTGGTGTATGGCGATGGTAGCTACCCGGGGGTCGTGCCGCATGGGCTGATTCCCATCGGGCACTCCCTGGAACGCTATCCCTCCTGGTGGGATACGGACAACTGTGCCCTGGACTTCCGCGACCGCTTCCCGCCGGGGCCGGGCAGCCTGCCGTAGTGAGATGATGGACGACAGACAAGGGAGGAGGCGGATGTCCTTTTTCAATGTCAATTCGTTCGCGCTATTAAGCCTGTTTACGCTGGCCGGGGTGGCTGTTGTCCTGGTGGCAGTTCGTGCGCCGCGCCCGGCCTGGTTGCTGTGGATCGGGCTGGCCCTGGCCTTCGTGGCCATCCACCTGGCGCTGCGCACGGGCGCGAGCACACTGGATACGCCGGAGAAGGTGGAGGCGGCCCTGCGCCGCGGCAAGCCCACCCTGGTGGAGTTCTACTCCGACCTTTGAGTGGCCTGCCTAGCACAAAGACCTATCGTGGATAGGCTAGAGCAGGAGAAGGGAGGACGCCTCCAGGTGATCCGGTTGAACATCATGGAGCCGGTAGGGCGGGAGATGGGTCGCCGCCTGGGCTTCCGGGTCACGCCCACGTTCATCGTCTTTGACGCTCAGGGCCACGAGGTTGGGAGAAGTATCGGCTCTCTTGATCGTGCCCTCGTGGACCGCGTGGCCCCATAATAGACTGGGCAACCCTTTGGCGCTCAACCGGCCAGTGGCCTTAAAATAGGGACAGGGCCTGCCTTGCCCCTACTCGCCGGGAGCTACTCCCGCTTGAGGATCAGCAGCGCCTGATCGTCAAACGGCGGCGCCTCGCCACAGAAATCGCTGAGGGCCTGGGTCACGGCCTGGATGATGCCTGCTGCCGGTTGAGAGCGGGCGGCCAGGAGGGCCTGTTGCAGGCGCTGCAACCCAAATTCCTCCTGGGCTGCATTCAGGGCCTCGGTCAAACCGTCGGTATACAGGACGAGCACATCGCCCGGCTCCAGGCGCAGGCTGCGCTCATCCAGATGGATATGGGGGAGGACGCCCAACGCCAGGCCGTGTACACGTAACAGCTTGACCTGGCCATTGGCGCGGATCAGCAGGGGCGGGTTGTGCCCGGCGTTGGCGTAGGTGATCGTGGCCTGGTCGGGGTCCCACTGGACGTAGACGACGGTGGCGAAGACATCCGAGCGGGCATCGGCCAGGAGGAGGTCATTGACGCGCTCCAGCACGCGGGCCGGGCTGCGCCGCCCTGGGATGGCTACGGCGCGGATCAGTGTGCGCAACAGGGCCATGAACAGCGCGGCGGGCACACCCTTGTCGGCCACATCGGCGATCGCCAGGCCACAGGGGCCGCTGAGGAGAAGAGGCTGGCCGGGGAGATCGCGGCCCAGGGGGATGTAGTCATAGAAGTCGCCGCCCACCTGATGGGCCGCCTGCCAGTAGGCCGCCAGCTCCCAGCCGGGCACCTGAGGGAAGACAGCGGGCAGGAAGCTCAATTGGATTTCGCGCCCGACCTCTAACTCGCGCTCCAGCCGCGCCCGCGCCGCCGACTCCTGGCGCGTGACGCTCACCAGGCGGGCGTTGCGCACCGCCACGGCGATGGCATCGCCCAGCGTCTGCAGCACGAAGCGGTCCTCCTCGCCGAAAGCCGCCACGCGGTTGCTCTGCACGTCTAACACGCCCAGCGTCTGCCCGGCCATGCGCAGGGGCACGGCCAGTTCTGAGCGTGTGTCCTCCTGGCCCGGGCCCACCACGTAGCGCGCATCCTGGGTGACATCGGCGACCAGGGCCGATTCACCTGTTCGCGCCACCCAGGGGATGATGCCGGGCGCCTCCAGGGGGTCGCTCAGGCCGGGCATTTGCAGGCCCGTGCTGGCCCGCCAGACCACCTGCGCGCCGCTCTCCCCCGGCCCAGGCTCAACCAGGTAGATGCCCACATGGGGGTAGCCGAAGGTCGCGCTGATCCGCCGCACCACCTGGTCCAGCAGCGTATCCAGGTCCAGGATGGAGGTGATGGCGCGGGTGACCTCGGCGATGGTGGCGAGTTGCCGCGCCCGCCGCCGCTCGGCCTGATAGACAGTGTGCTCGTGAATGGCAATGGCGATCTGGTCGGCCAGGGTGCGCAGGATGGCGACATCCTCATCGCTGAAGCCGGCCACGCGGTCGCTCTGCACGTCCAACACGCCCAGCACCCGGTCCTCAATCTTGAGGGGGACGGCCACCTCGGAGCGCGTGTGGGGCAGGGCGGCATCGTAGATAAAACGGGGGTCGGCGCTGACATCATCCGCCCGCACCGGCTCACCGAGCTGCGCGGCTGTGCCGATGATGCCCTGCCCCAGTTGAAGGCCGGGGCCGCCACAGGGGGCCTCTGGGCTGGTGTGGGCCTGCAACGCCAGGCTGCCATCCGGCTCCAAAGTGAACAGGGAGACGCCGTAATAGCCGAAGGTGGACTGCACCAGGTGGACCACCTGGGCGAAGAGTTCGTCGCGATGGAGCAAGGCGGCGATCTGCCGCCCGACCCGGGCGACGAGTTCCAGCCCGGCGGCGCGGGCCTGGGCCTGCCGGTAGAGCCGGGCGTTCTGGATGGCGACGGCGACTTGATTGGCCAGGATGCTCAGGCGGCGCAGGTCGTCCTCGCTATAGGCGTTGGGCCGGTCGCTTTGCACGGCGATCAGGCCGATAGCCTGGTCTGCGGCCAGCAGGGGAACGAATAACCCGGAGCGGGGCGGGGCCTCGCTCTGGTATGAGGGCCGCGCCGGGAGGATGGCGGCCTCGCGTTCAAAGTCGCGCACCAGTAACGGCTGGTGGGTGCGCCGCACCCAATTCACCAGCCCATCGCTAGGGCTGAGAGGGAAGGCGGCGGGCGCCCGCCGTTCGCCGCGCACACGCCAGATCAGGATGCGGTAATGTGTCCCCTCAAACAGGCCGATCTGGAAGGTGTCTGTCTCCACCACCCGCCTGACTTCGCGGTCAATCAGTTCGCAGAGCGCGTCTACGTCGCCCTGGGCCAGGGCGATCATGCGGCCAACGGTGGAGAGCGCCTCCAACTCCTGAAGATGGGGTGTGAGGAGAGCGACCTCTCCCCCTTCCCCGGGCTGGCCGTCATCCGTCCTGCGCTCGCTCAGGCCCTGTCGTCTGTCGTCTGTCATGCTATTTGTGGGCGGGGTCATGGGGCGGGGCGGGCGCAGGTTGGTCTGCGTTGAGGGCGGAGAGCGCCTGTGGCGCGGTCTCGTGAATGGTGAACACGCGGTCAAAGCCGACCATCTCAAAGATTTCACGGACGCGCGGGGACAGGCTCGCCAGGATGACGTCGCCCCCTTGTGCCCGCGCACGCCGCCAGGCCCCCACCAACACCCTGAGCGCACTGCTGGAGATATACGTCACCCTGGACAGGTCCAATACTACGCGCGTATGGCCGGAACGGAGGGCGGCGTTCAATTCGCTTTCCAGCGCGGGCGCCGCCTCAGCGTCCAGGCGTCCCTCGGCCTGGATCACGTCAATGGGGGCGCCGTTGTTGCCGCTGAGCATATCACGGCGCAGGAACTTGTAGGTGTTCTGGGGGCTCATTGAGCCTCCTGTGACCCCGCGGAGTTCCTGCGCGTTCCTTTGGGTTTCGCCCGGCGTGGGGTGCGCTTGATCAGGGTGAGGGTGTTGCCTTCGCGGGGGTCAAACTCAAAGCGCACTTCGTCCATAAGTTTGCGCATCAAATATAGGCCCAGACCGCCCACAGTGACCTCTTCGGGGTTCTCCCCTATTTTGGGCAGCGGCACCGCATCAGGGTTAAAGGGTTTGCCGTGATCATGCAGGGTGACGATCACCTGATCGTTCTCAATATAGCAGGAGAACTCAATATCGCCTGCGCCTTCGCCCCCGTAGGCGTGATGGATGATGTTGGTGCAGGCCTCATCCACTGCCATCTCAATGTGGAAGGCGGTGTCCTCGTCCAACCCAGCGTTGCGCATCATTTCGGCGCAGGTCTGGCAGACTTCAGTCACGCTGGCATAGCGGCCAGGGATGATCAGTTTCAACTGGCGGGCTGCGGTGTCTTCATCGGGGAGGGGCTGAGGCGCAGAGCTTCCCGGCGTTCTCTTGCGTCGCTGCGCGTTCCTGTGAGTGCCTATGAGTGTACCTGGGGCGGTTTTGTCCATAGCCATGGCGCCCTCAAAAGGAACCGACCGCTTCCACCTGGCTGGGGTACACCTCAAACAGCGAGGTCAGCCCGGCGAGCTGGAGCACCTCCGAGACGCGGTTAGAGGGGTTGGCCAGGCGCACATCACCGTTGTGGCGGCGGGCGGTCTTGAGGGCGGCGACCAGCGCCCGCAGCCCGGCGCTGCTCATATAGTCCACTTTCTCCAGGTCCAGGACGATCTGATGGCGTCCAGCCTCCAGGGTGTCCTTCAGCACCCGCTCAAATTCCGGCGCGGTGCTGCTATCCACCCGCCCGCTGACGGTAATGACCTCCACGCGCTTCAACGGCTTGGTGGCAATCTGCATGATCATACCTCCTCAAAGACAGTACATGAATTATACCATAAATAAAGGGGTTGGGTCACAGGTGCACCTTTGTGGCGGCGAGTTGCGAAGCGGCTGCCGCCAGGCCGAACATCAGCCAGAACAGGGTAATGGCGTGATGGAAGTCCAGGTTGAAGAAATAGTGATCAAACAGCCCGCCCACGAGCGCGCCCACCAGGGCCGCGTGCACCCCCAGCCACAGGGGCTCCAGCCGGGCGTCGGCGAGGGCCAAGCGGCGCACGCGCCAGGCCAGCGCGAACAGCATCCCCACCAGCCCCAGGAAGGCCACCAAACCTACCAGGCCCATCTCCTCGGCGATGAGCAGATAGACGTTGGACACGCCCAGGTACAGGTCAATGTCGGGGGCGCTGGCGAAGCCCACGCCGAAAATGGGATAGCGCCCGATGAGCGTGAGCGCGTCACGGTACTCGCCCAGGCGCATCTGCGTGGCCAGGTCCTGAGCCTGGAGCCCTTCAATGAAATGGGCCACGTAGTCTTGGGTGGCGGGCAGGAGGAGGAGCAGCAGGCCGCCAAGGAGCAGGAGCGGCAACAGGCGACGGTAGCGCACCAGCGCCAACCCTACAGCGGCGCTGGTGAGGCCCACGAAGGCGCCGCGTGAGAACGTCAGGATCAGGCACACAACCATCAGGCCGATGGCCAGGAACGCGCCTAAGCCGGGGAGCAGGCGTCTGCGGGCGGTGATCTGGGGCAGCGCCAGTGCTGCCGCCATGATCAGCATCCCGCCGAACACGTTGGGGTCCACCGAGGTGCCGATAGCCCGCTCCGGCAGGTCAGGGTTGTCTTCAATGAAACGCAGCACATCGCCGCCGGGGTAGCCGAGCGGGCGCAGCAGGTTGAGCAGCCGGTTGGCCGTCTCATCGGGCAGGGCGTACAGGAAAACCCCCAGGGCCGCTGCCAGCGCGCCCCCCAAGATGAGCGCCCGAACCACCCGTTCCAGCGTGGCGTGGTCGCGCACGCTTTCCACAACGACGAAGAAAAGCGCCATGCTCATGAGCAACTCCACGAAATGGCGCAAGACGTTGGCCGTAAGCGGGGCGTGACCCAGGCCGGCGATAAAGGCGAAGACCGTCAGCCCGATGAATGCGGCGACGGCCCATATCAGACGGGGGCCGGAGGACGGGGGGCGGAGGCGGACCTGTCTTCCGTCCTCCGCCCTCCATTCTTCGTCCTTGTTGCTCATCGCCCGCAGCAGCCATACGCCGATCAGCCCGACAAGCGCGGCGTCCAGAAAGGTGGGGCTGAAGACGATCTTGACCGGGAAGACGGCAAAAGGGAGCAGGGTGATGATGCCAATGACGACCCAGAAGCCGAAGATGAAATCGCGCAGGAACCAGACAGTCACCACCAGGCCAACGAACGCGGCGGCCGCCAGGATGACCCCGCCGAAGCTCAACAGAGCGCCGCCGAGCAGGGCGATCAGGGCGCAGATCAGGCCCAGGAGGGCCGGGTCGCGCCATTGAAGGGAGGTCACCGTGCGCATGGCTGAGGATGATTCCACATCCGTGCCAGATGATGCTGCGCCTGGGGGCCAGCGCAGCCCTATCCCCGGCTGGCCCGGCGCATCCTGGAGAGCATGATCACCATACCGCCTAGCGTGGTGAAAAAGGCCAGGGCGATTTTGGAGGCGTCCACGATGGGTTGAATCTGGACCCCCTCTGGCCCGACGCTGATCACCGCGACCGGACGGGCCATAGCGGCGCCCCCACCGCCCCCACCGCCGCCAAAGCCGCTGGGTTGCTCCTGGGTTTCCTGGGCTTCAGCTTCGCTCGTGGTTTCGCCTTCGCTGGACTTCGGGCCTACCCCACCGCCTAAGCCGTAGCCGAACCCTATGCCCGCCGAGACCTCGGAGGCGGTGATGATGGTGTAGTCGCCGGAGGTGACCGGCGCGCTATAGACGGCGCTCGGCTGGGCGGTGGCGAGGAGTTTTTCCATCAGTGCCATACTCTGCTCCTGACCCTTGACCGTCGTTATAGCAATGTGGTTGAACTTCTCGCTGATGCCGTTCATTTCACTCCTCTCTTCGTCTTTCGTCGCGTGGACAATACAAGAAAGATAGCGAAGGCTAAATTGAGGCCAAGCAACCCAAGCTGAACAACGCGGGTGATGTCAATGATGGGCATGCGCCTGGTTTGCCCGCCGTGCTCCACCAGAACCGCCACAGGCCGATTCCACACCAGGCCGCCGAAGGGCAGGCGGATGATCAGCGCTTGCGACTGCGGCGTGATGGTGACATCGCCAACGGTGATCGGCTCGCCTGAAAGCGTTTGCCAGCGGATGATCCCTTCAGGTTGGGCCATATAACCTCTCTGGGCCGATCTTAGCACCTCTGGTAAACCAGCACAAGTGAGGAGCTTTACAGCGGGCGGCGCGTTGATGGAGGAGGGTGTCTCAGGGCACAACCAGCGTCGTCAGGATGAGGCGGTCTTCGCCCAGACGGCCATCCGGCTGGCGGAGGCGCAACCGCTGCCCGCTGGCCAGATCATATAGCCCCACTTCCAGGATGTACTCACCCGGAGGCGCGCCCGGGTCCAGCCTCAGGAGGTGCGGATCGCGGATGACCTCGCCAGGCTGCCAGGAGGTCGTGGGGCGCTCGCCGTTCCCTGGGGGCATGTCGTGCCCGGCCCAGACAGGTGTCCCGTCTCTGGGGTTGGGTCGGCTGCCTATGAGATGAGTAAAGACCGTGTAAGAGACCGCCGTAGGCCCATCCGCCCGCCAGTAAAGCGTCAGGTAGAGCGCCTCGCCCGGCCTGATCACCTGGATGGGCGGCGCCAGGGCGTAGCCCTGCAATTGGATGCCGTTCTCCCACAGGGCCGCCATGGGCTGAGCCAGGGAGGCGCCAGGCGGCGGCAGGGCATAGCGCGTCAGGCGCACGTGCCCGAACCAGGCTTCATCCACCTTGACGCCGAGGCGCGAGACCGCATCCTCAATCTGATCCTCCAAAAGCGGCCCGCTGGGGTGACGCACGATGTCGCGCCACATAATCCACACCTGGCAGGGCTGCTGCTGGCGGATCAGGCCAGCGACATCGCCTGGAGTAAGCGCCACTGGCTGAGGGATAAGCCGGAGCCCCTTAAAGGCCGGGGAATGGCGCCCCCGCGTGTCCAGGACGTATTCAAACCGGAGGGGCGGGCCCTGGTAATAGGCTTCAAAATAGCCCTCCTGCCAGCGGGCATGGTGGAGAACCAGGTCGCCCGGTTGGGCATGCGCGGCGACCTGCGCGATCAGCGGGCGGTAGTCTTCGTAGCCGTCGTAGCGGCTAAAGTTGACATAATAATCACGCAGTCCCCAACCCCAGGCCAACCCCACATAGACCAGGGCGAGCACGAGACTGGCCCGTCGCCAGCGCCAGAGCCTGACCAGCCCGCACGCGAGCAGCAGGTACAGGGCGGGGGCGAGAAAGGCGAAGACGCGCGGCTGCAGCCAGGGCAACTGCACGTGGAGCGGGTAGAAGAGCACCAGCGGGATGATCAGCGCCCCGGCTAAAAACAGGCTTTGCTCCCCTGCCCTGAATCCCTTGTCGCTCGCTCCCAGGAGGCCGAGGGCCGCGATGACGCCCAGGCCCAGGGCCAGCGGGCCAGCGATGGGGGGCGCAAGCGTCACACCCATAGCCAGCCCGGTCCAGGTTTCGCCCAGCAAGGCCGGAAGCGATCGGGCCTGGCCGAACTGGCTCTGGATGCGTAGGGTCTCCAGGATGGGCTGAATGAACACAAAGATGAAGGGGATGAGCGCCAGGGCGACCGCGCCCTGAACCCCCAGCCAGGCCAGGAAGCGCCGCCGCGCCCGCCCAATCAGCAGTAAAATCAGCCCCTGGAAGGCCACAAAGAAGACATAGGAATACAGCGTGAGCAACCCCAGCAGCGTGACCAGGCCGTAGGCCGCCCATATTCCTGGCATCCGCGCGGGAGAGCGGATCAGATGGAGCAGGAGATAGGTGGAGGCCAGGCCGAGCGCCATGATCAGGCTGTACATGCGGGCCTCCTGGCTGTAGTGGACGCTGAAGGGCGCCAGGGCGACCAGAAGCGCGCCCGCCAGCCCCACCGCTCGCCCGCTTAACTGCCTGCCCACCTGATAGGTTAGGGGGATAGAGAGCACGCCAGCGAAGATGGAGAACAGCCGCAAGGCCAGTTCACTCCGCCCGGCACACAGGCTCCACAGGTAGGTCAATTGGTGATACAGGGGCGGATGCTGATCCAGGGCCGTCTCCAGGGTCAACTGCCAGAATCCCTGCCGGATCAGGTATAGCCCCCAGGCTTCATCGCCCCACAGCCAGAGGTGGCCGGCACGGGTGATGCGCAGGAGAAAGCCCAGCAGGGTGATGAGTGTTAGGCCGATGAGGGGGAGGCGACGGCTAATCATCAGCGAAGCCACTCACAGAAACTCTGTGTTCCCCGGCGTTCCCAGAGGCCCTACGAGTTCCTGCGGTTACGACCCGGGCAGGATCGGTTGAAGCGTTTGAGCGACCCGGAAAAGCCATTCGGGCGTGATGCCCAGGATCAGCGTGCCCAGCGCGGTCAACCCGATGGCCAGGGAGAGCGCGGGGCGCAGTTCGGCAGTGGCGCTGCCCTCGCGCATGAACATGATCACCACGACGCGCAGGTAGAAGTAGGCGGAGATCACGCTGGTGAGCACGCCGATGATCGCCAGCCAAAGTAGGCCCGCTTCCAGGGTGGCGCGGAAGACGTACAGCTTGGCGGTGAAGCCCGCCGTCGGCGGGACGCCGGTTAAAGAGAGCATGAAGAAGGCCATCGCCAGGGCCAGCCAGGGCCGTTGCGCCGCCAGCCCGGCGTAGTCGTTCAGGCCGACCCCTCGCCCGTACTCGCGTTCCACAGCGACGACGACGGCGAAGGCGCCCAGGTTGGTGAAGGTGTAGGCCAGCAGGTAGAACAGCGCCGCGCTTGTGGCCCCCGCCGCCTGGGGGAAGCCGCCCGCCGCCACCGCCATCATGATGTAGCCCGCGTGGGCAATGCTGGAGTAGGCCAACATGCGCTTGATGTTGCTCTGCGCCAGCGCCACGAAATTGCCCAGGATCATCGTCAGCGCGGAGATGACGGCCACCGCCGGCACCCAGTCGGCGGCCAGCGCCGGAAATGCCGCCAGGAAGATGCGCAGCATGGCGGCGAAACCGCCCGCTTTCGCCCCCACCGACATAAAGCCAGTCACCGAGGTAGGCGCGCCCTCATACACATCCGGCGTCCACATATGGAAGGGCACTGCCGCGACCTTGAAGCTCAGGCCGACCAGGATCAGCCCGGCGCCGATCAGCAGATAGGCGTTCCCCATTGCGCCCGCATGGACCGCCGCCATCACACGGCTGAGCATGGTGCTGCCGGTGGCGCCGTAGACCAGGGCGATGCCGTAGATCAGGAAGGCCGAGGAGAAGGCACCCAGCAGGAAGTACTTCATCGCCGATTCCTCGGAGTCGGGGCGGGGGCGGGCGAAGCCGGAGAGGATGTAGAGCGGGATGGAGAGCAGTTCCAGCGCCAGGAAGACGACGATCAGGTCGGCGGCCATGGCCATGAGCATCATGCCGCTGATGGAGAACAAGAGGAGCGGATAATACTCGCCGCGCGCGATGTCGGCTTTATACAGGTAATCCAGCGAGAACAGGATGCTGATGAGGGCCACCACCAGGATGATGATGTTGAGCAGCGCGGCGAAAGGGTCCATGACCAGCATCTCGCCGAAGGCGCTCATCCCTTGCCCGGCGCGGACTGAATTCCACCGGGCGATAGCGATGGCAAGTGCCACCAGGACACCCAGCGCTGCTAGGACGCCGGTCCAGCGCGTGCGTTCACGGGGGATGAACAGGTCAATCAGGAGCAAGATCGTCGCCCAGCCGGCGACGATCAGCACCGGCAGGGTCGCGCCCAGGTTAAGTGCAGGGGGGGTGAATGTGGGCATCAGGACTCCTTCGCTTTCTCTAGCAGGTCGGCTACCGACAGCCGTACTGCCCAATTCTCCAGATAGTTCGCATCAAAATGCTCATCGCGGGCTTCCCACACTGCTTGAATATCGGCCCATTGCTTGTCGCTTGGAGACAGCTTGTACCAGAGCAACTTTGACAGAATCACATCTTCCGGCGCCAGCACCCATACGTTACGGCCAGCAATCTCCACCTGCCGACGTCGGCTAAATTGCTCACGCGCATAGGCGTCGTCTCTGAGCGGCCAGAAGTCCACTTTCAGACCAGTTGTCGGGTCAATAATGTTGAACACCGACCCATGTGTCAGCGCGTTGTGCATCATCTCCTCGTCAGCATAGTAAGGGGGCGGATAGGCCGCTGCCAATAGATGGACGTCTGAACGCTGCATCCTCACAATCACATCCAGGTCATGGGTCGTGCGGGGGATTCCATAGGCGCTGACCGCCCATGCGCCGGTGATGGCATAGGGGATATTGAGTTGTTCCAACGTGTCAATGACGCGCAGCAAGAACTCGCGCTGCACCATTCGCCTCCATGATATATCGCGCCAACTCTGCCTGGACCTGATCTTCGGTCCAATTCGGATGCCTGGAGCGGATACCAGCGCGGGCTGCTTCTGTCGTCATTTCCCACAATTCGCAGGCCAGGTTCCAACGCTGTTCCGCCGTCATCCGGCGGAGGACGTCCAGGTAAAATTGCTTGGCTTTCGGGCTGTCAAAGTCGTGCATGGCCTTATCTGAGCGCGATCGTCCCCACCGTGCGCAGCACGGCAGCCACCGAAGAATCCATGACGGTGAAGAAGGGCGTGGCATACAGGCCGATCCAGAAGATGAGGAGGATGATCGGCGCCAGCACCGCGATCTCGCGCAGCGAGAGATCGCGCAATGCCTGGTTCTCCGGCTTGTCCAACGGCCCCAGGAACACGCGTTGGAACATCCACAGCAGGTAGATCGCCGCCAGGATGACGCCGGTGACGGCGAAAGCCGTGTACACCCAGGGGTTGGGCGTGAGCACTTTGGAGGACGCCGAGCCGAGTAAGATGGTGAACTCGCCCACGAAGCCGTTCAGCCCCGGCAGGCCCATAGAGGACAGCGTGACGATCAGGCTGAGCGCGGCATAGACGGGCATGACATTCCACAGCCCGCCGAAGGCATCCAGGTCGCGCGTGTGCCGCCGTTCGTAGATCATGCCCACGATCAGGAACAACGCCCCTGTGCTCAGGCCGTGGTTGACCATTTGCAGGATGGCGCCTTGCACGCCCTGCGGTGTCATGGCAAACAGGCCGAGCATGACAAACCCCAGATGGCTGACGCTGGAGAAGGCCACCAGCTTCTTCACGTCCTGCTGGGCGAAGGAGACCATCGCGCCGTAGATGATGCCGATGATCGCCAGGACGGCGATGGTGGGCGCGGCCTGTTTGGCTGCCTCCGGGAATAGGGGCAGGTTGAAGCGCAGGAAGCCATATGTGCCCAGCTTCAGCAGGATGCCCGCCAGGATGACGCTGCCCGCTGTGGGCGCCTCCACGTGCGCATCGGGCAACCAGGAGTGGAGCGGCCAAAGGGGCACTTTGACGGCGAAGGCTGCGGCGAACCCCAGGAAGAGCAGCATCTGCACCGGCCCGGTCCAGCGGCTCGCCTGGCCAAGCAGGTCGGGGTAGGCGAACGTCCCGGTGGTGATGCCCAGATAGAGGATCGCCAGCAACATCAGGATGCTTCCGGCCATGGTGTACAGGAAGAACTTGATGGCGGCGTACACCCGGCGCGGCCCGCCCCAGATGCCGATCAGGAAGTACATGGGCACGAGCGAGAATTCCCAGAAGATGAAGAACAGGAACAGGTCCAGTGCCAGGAACACGCCCACCATGCTCGTCTCCAGGAGGAGCATGAAGGCGTAGAATTCCTTGATCCGCGTCTCAATCGCGTTCCAGGCCGAGAGGATGGCAATAGCTGTGAGTAGCGTGGTCAGCAGCACCAGAAGCAGGCTGATGCCGTCCACGCCCAGGATATAGCTGATGCCCCAGGCCGGGATCCAGGGGGCGCGCTCCACCAACTGGAAGCCGCTCTCCCCCCAGTTGAAGAACCGCAGGATACCCAGCGACACGATGAAGGTCACCACCGAGGTGGCCACCGCGATGGTCTTGATGCGCTGCTCTTCCTGGCGCGGTGTGAGCAGGATGAGCAGGACGCCGACAAGGGGTAGGAATGTAACGATGCTTAGAATTGGCAGCATGAAACCTCCCATAACCACAAGGCTAATCCGTTAGTACCTTCAAGGTGTGCCTATGCGCGTTCGCAGCAAGAGATAGCCCACAATTAAGACAACGCCCAGCAGCAGCGACAGGGCGTAATTGCGCAGATAGCCGGATTGCACCCAGCGCAGCCGTGCACCGATAGCTTGGGTCAGCCGGGCGATGCCGTTGGCGATGCCGTCAATGATGCCCAGGTCCACCCCCTGGGCCAGGGTGCGTGTCACCCGTACAAACGTGCCGGTGAGGAGCACATCGTGGATGAAGTCGTGGATGAAGCGTTCATCAAAGGCGTTGGCGAGCCAGCCTGAGAGCCAGATGTAAGGGCGGACGAACAGGGCGCCGTAGATTTCGTCCACGTACCATTTGCGGTTGAGCCAGGTGAACGCGCCGTTAATCCAGTCCGTGAGCGGGTCGCGGTCGCGGGGGGTGATGGGCCTGGTGCGATAGACGCCATAGGCCAGGGCCAGCCCCAACACGGCCAGCCCCAGCGCCATGCTCGCCAGGAGCGGATTGAACTCAGCAGCCTCCTCATGGCCCAGTGTGTGCTCCAGGAAACTTTCCAACGCACCCACGCCCGGCAGGTTGAGGGCGCCGCCGAAAAAGGCCAGCACAGCCAGGACGATCAGCGGAATGAGCATGATCGGCCCGCTCTCCTGGGCGTGCGCGGCGGCTGCGGTGCGCGGCCTGCCGAAGAACACCAGCATGAGTTGCCGCCCCACATAGAAGGCGGTGAAGAAGGCGGCGCTGAGCAGCAGGGCGAAGACCAGGGGCTGGCGCTGCAGCGCTTCAGCCAGGATCTCGTCCTTGCTCCAGAAGCCGGACAGCGGGAAGATGCCTGCCAGCGCCAGGGCGCCGATCAGGTACACGATGAACGTGGTGCGCATGCGCCCCGCCAGGCCGCCCAGGTTGCGCATGTCCTGGGGGTCCAACCTCTCCCCCTTCCCCTCCCCTATAAGGGGAGGGGAGTGAGGGGAGGGGGAGTGCTCGCCATGCTCCACCCCATGGATCACCGAACCGGCGCTGAGGAACAACAGCGCCTTGAAGAAGGCATGGGTCACCAGGTGGAACATGCCCGCGACGTAGGCGCCGATACCCACCGCCGCGATCATGAAGCCGAGTTGGCTGATGGTGGAGTAGGCCAGGACGCGCTTGATGTCAAACTGGCCGACGCCAATGGTGGCGGCCAGGAGCGCTGTGGCCGCGCCGATGAGGCCGACGATAAGCTGCGATGTGGGCGCCAGGCTATACAGCGCATGGGTGCGGGCGACCATGTACACGCCGGCGGTGACCATCGTGGCGGCATGGATGAGCGCGGAGACGGGCGTCGGGCCGGCCATGGCGTCGGGCAACCACACGAACAGGGGGATCTGGGCGCTTTTGCCGGTGGCGCCGATGAGCAGAAGCAAGGTGATCGCGGTAATGACGCCCGGCATGGCCGCGTTGACCGCCTCGACTTGGGGAAAGACATCGGCGTACAGGACGCTGCCGAAGGCTGTCCAGATGAGGAAGATGCCCAGGATGAACCCGGCGTCGCCAATGCGGTTGACCACGAAGGCTTTCATCGCCGCCCGCGCGTTGGCGAGCTTCTCATACCAGAAGCCGATGAGCAGGTACGAACATAGCCCCACCAGTTCCCAGCCCACGAACAGGACGACGAAATTATTGCCCAGCACCAGCACGAGCATGGAGGCCAGGAACAGGTTCATATAGACGAAGAAGCGCTTGATGCGGGGGTCGCCGCGCATATAGCCCACGGCGTAGATATGAATGAGCGTCCCTACGCCGGTGACCACCAGCGTCATCACCGAGGAAAGCGGGTCCACCAGCAACGCCGCCGGCACCTCAAAGTCGCCCGCGCGGATCCAGGTGAATAACGAGACCTCAAAGCCCTCCGGGTGAATCTGCACTGCCAGGAAGGTCAGCAGGGCCACGACAAAGGACGCTGCCGCCGCTGTACAGGCGACGAAGCCGATGCCCCCCTCGCTCAATTCATCGCCGAACAGGATGTTGACGAGCAACCCCAGCAGGGGGAAGCCGATGATCAACGGTACATAGGCGAAGCCCTGGACTTCCATCGGTTTAGCCCCTCATCATATGGATTTCGTCCACGTCAATGCTGCGCCTGGTGCGGAAGATAGCCACGATCAGCGCCAGGCCGACCGCCACCTCTGCCGCAGCCACGGTGATCACAAAGAAGACGAAGAGTTGCCCATCTACGGCCCCCTGCTCGCGGGCAAAGGCGATAAAGGCCAGATTAGCCGCGTTCAGCATGAGTTCAACGGCCATGAAGATAATGATGGCGTTGCGGCGGATGAGCACACCCAGCACGCCCAGCGTGAACAGCAGGCCGGAGAGCGCGATATAGTAGCCGATGGGGATATCTGTCGGGTTCATGGCTGCTCCTTGGTGACGACGGAGGATGGAGGACGGAGGACAGAGGCGAGTTCTGCGGTCTGTGGCCGGTCTTCTGTCGTCTGGCGTCTGCCGTCCGTGGCCTGGCGTCTGTCCTCCCGTGTCAAGACCACGGCCCCGATCATGGCGACAAGCAGCAAGACCGAGGTCAACTCAAAGGGGAAGAGGTAGCGGCTGAAGAGCACGCTGCCGATCTGCAATGGCCCGCCGAAGTCGCGGGGGACGGGTGGCGGGGCCGCGGCCTGGCCGGGGTTACCGGGTGCCGCCGGTACCAGGGCGACAAACAGAAACGCGGCGACGAGGATCAGCGACAAGATCAGGGCCACAGGCCGCTGCCAGGGCAGGCGTTCCGTGAGCGGCAGGCGCTCAGCCCCCAGCATCATGATCACGAACAGGAAGAGCACCATAATGGCGCCGGCGTAGACGGTGATCTGAGCCATGGCGATGAAAGGTGCGTTCAGCAGCAGGTAGAGGATCGCCACTGCCGTGAAGTTGATCACCAGGAACAGGGCCGCGTGAACCGCGTTAGGGCTGCGCAACATAGCGATAGCCGCCGCCACAGCCACCACCGCCAGAATGAAGAACAGGATAACCGTTGGGGTGATGCTCATGCGTTGCTCCCTCTTTAACCACCCGGGGCGGAGGACGGACGACAGGCGAACCCCTGCCCCTCCACTAACAGGTCATGGCTTGGGCCAATCCGCCATCGCCGGGAGTGACCAGTCAAACTCGCCCTCCTTCGTCTTCTGCGGTGTGCCCGGCACGCCTGGCGGCGGAGGCACCAGCAGCATGTCCTTGGTGAAGATGGCGCTCTGTCGGTCGTAGAAGGACAGCTCATAATTCGGCCCCAGGACAATCGCCTCGGTGGGGCAGGCCTCCTCACAGAAGCCGCAGAAGATGCAGCGCAGCATATTGATCTCGTACACTTTGGCGTAACGCTCCCCCGGCGAGTAGCGCTCTTCGTCGGTGTTCTCCGCCGGTTCAACGTAGATCGCATCCGCCGGGCAGGCTGCCGAGCATAGCGAGCAGCCGATGCAGCGTTCCAACCCGTTCTCGTAACGCCGCAGTTCGTGCCGCCCGCGAAAGCGCTGGCGCACCGGGCGCTTGATCTCCGGATACTGGATCGTCACCGGTTTTTGGAAAATGTACTTGATCGTTGTCCCCAGACCTCTTAAGATTTCAGTAAACATGCTCTCCTCGTTTGGCGTTTAACCCATCTTATCCCAGGAAGTATTTCCTCAATCCCTCCAGAAACTGCCGCACGCCGGGGTCCTGCGCCAGGACCATAGCGATAGCCGTAATCATCACGTTGGCGAGCGAGACCGGCAGGAGCGTCTTCCAGCCAAAGGCCATGAGCTTGTCGTAGCGGATGCGCGGCAGGGTGGCCCGCACCCAGATCATGATGACCAGGAACACAGCCGTCTTGCCGAAGAAGTAAACTGGCCCCAGGAACCAGAAGCGCTCCACGCCTGGCCCCAGCCAGCCGCCAAAGTACAGTGTGGTGGCGATGGCGCTGACCGCGATCATCTTGATGTACTCGGCCATAAAGAACAGGGCGAACTTCATGCCGCTGTACTCGGTGTGGTAGCCCGCCGTCAACTCTTGCTCAGCTTCGGGCAGGTCAAAGGGCGCGCGGTTGACCTCGGCCAGCGCGGCGACCAGGAAGATCAGCGCGGCCAGCGGCTGGAGAAAGACGAACCACACGTTGCGCTGCGCCTCCACAATGTCCACCAGGCTCATGGAGCCGGCCAGCATCAGCGGCGGGACGAACGACAGGCCCAGCGCCAGTTCGTAGCTGATCATCTGCGCCGAGGAGCGCAGGCCCCCCAGCATGGAATACTTGTTGTTGGAGGCCCAACCCGCCAGGACGATGCCATAGACGCTGATGGAGGCAACCGCCAGGATGTACAGGACGCCCACGCTGAGGCCCTGCCAGCGCCCGTTCTCATACACGCCCGGCGCGATGACCAGGGGGGTGCCCCTGGGGTCGGTGATGATCCCGCCCGGCGGGATGGTGCCGCCGAAGGGCACGACCGCCAGGATGATCAGCGCCGGGACGACCGTGATCACGGGGGCCAGGAAATACACGACCTTATCGGCGGCCAGGGGCATGATGTCTTCCTTGAACATGAGCTTGATGCCATCGGCCACCGGCTGCAGCAGGCCGAACGGCCCGGCGCGGTTCGGCCCATAGCGCGTCTGGATGCGCGCCACGACCTTGCGCTCGGCCAGCGTCATATAGGCGAAGCCGGTGACCAGCAGGCCGAGGATGAAGACGATCTTAAGCAGGGTAGCGACGATCGTGTCCATAGGCTCCTAGCCGACGGAGGACGAAGGGTGGGAGACCGAAGCTTCCGCTTTTCGTCTTCCGTCTTCTGTGAGAATATCCACGCTGACGATCCCCGGCACGTCGGGTATACCCTCCAGCCCCTGAGGCAGGAGCACGATGCCGGGGGCCGCCTGGCTGTTCACCCAGGCCTTCAGGTGGAGTTCTTGATCCCACAGGCGCACGATGACCCGGTCGCCGTCTGCCACGTTGAGCGCGGCGGCATCGCGGGGGTTCAGTTCCACGTGGGGTTCGGCGATGCGGGCGCGCCTGAGCAGCTCTGCCGACGCGGTCATGATACCGGCGTCAAACAGCCGGGTCACCGGCACCAGCGTAAAGGGCCGCTCCTCATGGAAAGTGGGCAGCATGGGCGGGTCCACCCAGCCGAAGGCCAGCCGCGCTTTGGGCCGTTCCGCGACCACAGGCCATTGCACCCCCAGCCCGGCGGTGTTCTGATAGGCCGTCCCGCCGTAATACAGGTCCACGCCGCCGACGTCCGGGTACTGCGGCTCCACCTGCGCCAGCGCGGCGTAGGTCATGCCGGCGTACAGCGGCACGTCGCGGGTGATCTGGCGCATGATCTGTGAAGGGGCAGTGAAGCGCCAGGCCTCGGCGTCGCCGGTGATGCGGCGGCCCAGTTCGGCGATGATCCACCAGTCGGGTTTGCTCTGGCCGGGCGGGGGCACCGCCGGGTAAAAGCGCTGCACGCGGCGCTCGCCGCTGGTGAATGTGCCCTCGCGCTCGGCGAAGCTCTGCGCCGGCAGGATGACATCGGCCAGTTTGGCCGTTTCTGTAGGGAACAGTTCCTGCACAACCAGGAAAGGGACACGGCGCAAGACCTCGGCGGCCGCCGGGTCCGCGCCCACCGGGTCGGCGCCCAGGATGAACAGGGCCTGCAGTTCACCGCTCAGGCCGGCGTTGAGCATAGCCTCGTAGCCCAGGCCGGCGCCGCCCAGCGGCTGATAGCCGGGGCCGAGGTTGGGCCGCAGCCCCATATCCCAGGCGCCCTGGGTGTTGTTGTGCGGCCAGACCATGATCAGGCCGTTGTTGGGCTGCCCGACGTGGCCGGTAAGGAGCAGCAGGTTGGCGGCGGCCTGGGCGACGGCGGCGCTCGCCGTCTGGTTCAGCCCCTCGCTGCCGACGAGGATGACCAGGTTCTGTACGCTTGCCAGGGCCTCCGACGCCAATGTCAGGCCGGCCACAGGCACACCTGACACCTCGGCGCAGCGTTCCAGAGGGTATTCTTCCAGGTGGCGGCGCAGATCGTCAAAGCCGTCCAGGCGCGCCTGGATGAAGTCGGTGGCCTGTGCCCCGCGGCGCAACAGCGCGCCCATCAGTCCCAGGAGCACGTAGGTCTCGCCGCCGTAGCGGTAGCGCAGCTTGTGCTCAGCGTACCGGTCCGTCTTGGTGGGGCGCCCGGCGGCGACCAAGAGCGTGGCGCCGCGGTCGGCGGCCTGCTTGACGCGCAGCCACCAGATGGGGGCCTCTTCCTCCAGGTCGCTGGCGATGACGATGATCGCCGTGCCCTTGCCCATGTCGGAGAAATTGGAGCCGGAGGCCAGGCCGACCTGGGCGACGAGTTCGCCGCCTGCCATGCGCCCCGGCCACTGGTCCAGGTTCAGGCTGCCCAGGGCCTGGCGGAAGAGCTTCTGGAAGAGGTACAGGTCTTCGTTGGGCAGGTGGTCGCCTGCCAGCCCGGCGGCGCGTGGCCCGGCCTCCCTGAGCTTGCGCGCCACCAGGTCCAGCGCCTCATCCCAGGTGGTCGGGCGGAAATCGCCGCGGCCATCAGCGCGCTCCGCAGGGCGCGCCCCGGCGCCAACGCGGATGAGCGGCGTGCGCAGGCGGTCGGGGTGATCCACGAAGTGGTAGGCGAAGCGCCCCTTATCGCAGATCCAGATCTCATTGACTCGCTCGTTCTGGCGGGGCATGACGCGCCTGATCTGGCCGGAGCGGGTGGAGAGGGCCATGTTGCAGCCCACCGGGCAATGTGGGCAGAGGGTAGCGACGTTGGTCAGTTCCCAGGGGCGAGAGCGGAAGCGGAAGTCCCGCGTGGTTAGCGCGCCCACCGGGCAGATGTCGGTGGTGTTGCCGGAGAATTTGCTGTCAAAGCCCGGCTCGGAGAAGGTGATGATCTCCATGCCCCGGCCCCGGTCGTAGAAGCCCAGCACGTGGTCGTCCACGATCTCATCGCAGAAGCGCGTGCAGCGGGCGCATTGAATGCAGCGTTCGCGGTCCAGGACGATCAGTTCGCCCAGGGGCACGCGCTTGGCCAGGTGGTATTTGTCATCCACGATAAAGCGGCTCTTGCCCGGCCCATGGCGCATGGTCAGGTTTTGCAGCGGGCATTCGCCCCCCTTGTCGCAGATGGGGCAGTCCAGCGGGTGACTGGTGAGCAGGAACTCCAGGATGTCCTTCTGGGCGCGCTTGACCTGCTCGGTGGCCGTGCGCACGGCCATGCCCTCGCTGACGACCGTGGTGCAGGCGGTTTGCAGCTTGGGCATCCAGGCGATCACGGGGCGGCCCTGTTCGTCAAGCTGCACCTGGCCGTCCGGCCCGCGCTTGGGCGTGCCGACCTCCACCAGGCACATGCGGCACATGCCCACAGGCTTCAGCTTGGGGTGGTAGCAGAAGACCGGGATGTCTATCCCGGCACGCTTGGCCGCATCCACGACCACGACGCCAGCGGGCGCTTCAATCTCCATGCCGTCAACGGTGATCCTGGGCATGAGGCTACTCTCCCTCCTGCTTGGCTGCCGCCTTGGCGGCTTCGCGGGCGCGGCGGCGCGCCTCCTGTTCGGCCTTGCGCCGGGCGATCTCCTCCGGTGTGAGCCGCCTGACCGTGCCAGCAGCCGGGGCTGCGGCGGGCGCGGCTGCCGGGGCGGGCGTCGGCGCGGCCGGCTGGGCCGGCCCAGCCGGGGCAGCCACAGGCTGGGGCCGGGGGCGCGGCCTGGCGTCTGGCACGTAAGCGTCGTAGTCCCAGCGGAAGTGCTTGATGCTGGACAGGACCGGACTGGTGGCGAACTCACCCAGCGGGCACAGGCACTTGCCCACCATCTGGCTGGCGACCTCGTACATCAGGTCCACATCCGCGTCCCGCAGTTCCTTGCGCAATAAGCGCAGGTACAGTTGGCGCAGCCAGTACGTTCCCTCGCGGCAGGGCGTGCATTTGCCGCAGGACTCATGCTGGAAAAAGCGGATCATCTTATAGGCGGCCCAGGCCATGTCCACCGAATCGTCCATGACGATGATGGAGGCCGACCCCAGCATGGAGCCTGCCGCCGCCACCGACTCGTAATCCAGGGGCGTGTCCAGGGCCGAGGCGGGCAGGATGGGCGCTGACGCCCCGGCGGGCAGGATGCCTTTGACCTGGGCGCCTTCGCGCAGCAGGCCCTGGCCGTACGCCTCGCCGAAGATCAGGTCGCGGAAGGTGATCTTGCCCAGTTCGGCCTCGTAATTGCCGGGGCGCTTCACCTGCCCGCTCAGGCAGAAAATCTTCGGGCCGGGGCTTTTCTCTGTGCCCATTGTCCGGTACCACTCCGCCCCGTTCAGGACGATCGGGGGGACGTTAGAGAGCGTCTCGGTGTTGTTGATTACCGTCGGCTTACCGTACAGGCCGACGGTCGCCGGGAAGGGCGGGCGGATGCGCGGCTGGCCCAGCTTGCCCTCCAGCGATTCCAGCAAGGCGCTCTCCTCGCCGCAGATGTAGGCGCCCGCGCCATAGTGGACATACATGTCCACTGAATAATCTGTGCCGAACAGGTTCTTGCCCAGGAAGCCCGCCTGATACGCCTCGGCGATGGCCTTCTCAAACACCTTACGGCCAAAGTCCATGAACTCGCCGCGCAGGTAGTGATAGACGACGTTGGCCTGGACGGCGTAGGCCGCGATGGCGGCCCCCTCAATCACCTGGTGCGGGTTCTTCTCCATCAGTTGCCGGTCTTTGAACGTGCCCGGCTCGCTCTCGTCACCGTTGACGCAGACGTAGCGCGGGAAGACGTCTTTGGGGATGAAACTCCACTTCACGCCGGTGGGGAAGCCCGCGCCACCGCGACCGCGCAGGCCCGACGCCTTGACCACCTCAATCACTTCCTGGGGCGTCATGGTGGTCACGGCCTTGCGCAGCGCCTCATAGCCACCGTGCTGCACGTACACACGGATGTCGGCGATATTGGGAATGTCTAGATCGCGCAGGAGGATGTGTGGTTTCATGGTGTCCCTTGTCCGTCGTCCGTTGCCTGTCCTCCGCCACGAGCGCGTAGCTCGTCAATCAGCGCATCAAACTTCTCGTCTGTCATGTTCTCGTGGTATTCCAGGTTGACCTGCATCATGGGCGCGCGGTCGCAGGCCGCCAGGCACATCACCGTGTGCAGCGTGAACAGGCCATCCGGCGTGGTCTCGCCCACGCGGATGCCCAGCTTCTGGCAGGCATGTTCCACGAATTGCTCCGCGCCGCGTAGCGCACAGGGCAGGTCATCGCAAATTTCAATCACATACCTGCCTACCGGCTCTTTGTAGAAGAGCGTGTAGAATCCGGCGACTGAGATGACCTCGGTGGGTTCCAGTTCCAGGATGTCGGCCACTTCGTGCAGCACGTCCTGGCTCAACCAGCCGTACTCACGTTGGGCCAGATACAACATGGGCAGCATGGCCGAGCGCTTGTCGGGATAACGGGAGAAGATCGTGTCTATTTCGGGCTTATACTTTGCCAGCAGCCGCCGTCCATTCGCTGCCTGTTCTGAGTTCATCTATCCACATCTCCTAACACGATGTCAATAGAGCCGATGATGGCCACCAGGTCGGCCACCAGATGGCCTTTGGCCAGCACCGGCAGGGCTTGCAGGTTGGCGAACGAGGGCGTGCGGAAATGGCAGCGGGCAGGCTTGTTGGAGCCATCGCTGCGGATGTAGCAGCCGTATTCGCCTCGCGCCGACTCAATGGCGACGTACACCTCGCCCGCCGGGGGGTGAAAGCCCTCGGTCCACAGCTTGAAGTGGTGGATGAGCGCCTCCATGCTCTTGCTCAGCTCCGAACGCGGCGGCGGCACGATCTTGCGGTCGTCAATCACCACCGGGCCTTTGGGCAGGTTGTCCAGCGCCTGGCGGATGATCTTCAGTGACTCGCGCATCTCCTGGATACGGCATAGGTAACGGTCGTACACGTCGCCGTTTGTCCCCAGGGGGATGTTGAACTCAAAGTGGTCGTAGCTGGAGTAGGGCTGGGCCTTGCGCACATCGTAGTTGACGCCGGAGCCGCGCAGGCTCGGCCCGGTCAGGCTCCAGCGGATGGCATCTTCGGCAGAGATGACACCGATGCCCTTGGTGCGCTCCAGCCACAGCGGGTTGTGCGTCAGGATGGCCTCATACTCGTCAATTTTAGGCGGGAAGTAATCCAGGAAAGCGCGCACCGCCTCCTCAAACCCTTCGGGGACATCGCGCCAGACGCCGCCGGGGCGGATGTAGCTGGTCATCATGCGGGCGCCAGAGACCATCTCCATGATGTCCAGGATGTGCTCGCGCTCGCGGAAGCAATACAGGAACACGCTCATCGCTGCCAGGTCCAGCGCGTGCGTCCCCAGCCAGACCAGGTGGCTGGCGATGCGATACAGTTCGCAGAGGATCACGCGCAGGTATTGTGCCCGCAGGGGGATGCGGTCGGTGACGCCGAAGAGCTTCTCAACCGCCAAAGAGTACGCCAGGTTGTTCATAGGCGGATTGAGATAGTCAATGCGGTCGGTTAACGTCAGGCCCTTGATATAGGTTTTGGCCTCAATGTTCTTCTCAATGCCGGTGTGCAGGAAGCCGATGTCCGGGATGCAGTTGACGATCGTCTCGCCCTCAAGCTCCAAGAGCAAGCGCAGGACGCCATGCGTGCTGGGGTGCTGCGGCCCCAGGTTGAGCACCATGTGCTCCTCGGGCACCGGCCCGCCCAGGGCTTGTAGTGCTCGCAGTTCTTGAATGTCTATCTCGCGGAACTCGGTCTGAGGGGGTACCGCCGCTTCTTCCGTCACCGGCAGTGTTTCTGGCAGGTTCTCTCTGGTCACCATAGCTGTTTCCTCGGCCTCACTCACCGTAACCACAAGGCTAATCCGTGAGTACCTTTTTCTAGCGCACCGGCTTGGGCTTACGCTCTTCAATCTCACGCCAGTTATGCGTGAACTGGACCGGCTCGTAGCCCAGGGGATAATCGCGCCGCAAGGGATGGCCTTCCCAGTCGGCGGGCATGAGGATGCGCCGCAGATCAGGGTGGCCCTCAAAGCGAATCCCGAACATGTCGTAGCACTCGCGCTCATACCAGTTCGCCGCGGGGTACACGCCCACGACGGAAGGCACCACCGGGTCCTCCCGGTTGACAAACACCTTCAGGCGGATGCGCTGGTTGTGCGGCAGCGAGAGCACATGGTAATTGACGGCGAAGCGCATCTCCTCCGGCCAGTAATCTACGGCGGAGAGGTCGGCCAGGAAGTTGAACAGCAGGTCGGGGTCGTCCCGCAACAGGCGGCAGACCTCCACGATGCGCTCTGGCTGGATAACCAGGGTGCGTTCGCCGCGAAAATCTACGATGGCCTCAATCGCGTCGGGGTAAGCGGCGCGGATCTTGTCGGCAGCGAGTTCATGCAGGTTGGCCATGCCTACGCCACCCGGATCTTGTCTTCCTCGGGCTGGGCGTAATCGCGCAGCCGCTCGCCCTGGATCTTCTGTTGGAGCTTGATGATGCCCTCAATCAGCGCCTCCGGGCGCGGTGGGCAGCCGGCCACATACACATCCACCGGCACCACCTCGTCCACGCCCTGGACCAGGGCATAGTTGTTATACACGCCGGTACACGAGGCGCAGTCGCCCATCGCGATGACCCATTTCGGCTCCGGCATCTGGTCGTACAGGCGGCGGAGCACCGGGGCCATCTTGCGCGACACCCGCCCGGCGACGATCATCAGGTCGGATTGGCGTGGGCTGGCGCGCATCAGTTCGGCGCCGAAGCGCGACAGGTCATAGTGCGAGGCCTGGGCGGCCATCATCTCAATAGCGCAGCAGGCCAGCCCGAACAGCATGGGCCAAATGGCCCGGCTGCGCGCCCAGTTCACGGCCTGTTCCAGCGTGGTGGTGACCACGCCCATCTCCCCAAGTTTTTGTCCTATTGCCATTCCAGTGCCCCCTTCCTCCAGATATAAATGTACCCGATCACCAAAATAACGACGAACACGAGCATCTCCAGCGCCAGGAAGCCGCCGTAGCCCAGGTTGAGGATGGGTTGAAACACGACGGCCCAGGGCAGGAAGAAGACGATCTCAATGTCAAACAGGATGAAGAGGATAGCCGTAAGGTAGAAGCGGATGGGTAAACGCCGCTGGGCCTGTCCAATGGGCACCATGCCCGACTCGTAAGGTTGCAACTTACGCAACGCCGGGCGGCGTGGGCCCAAGAGGGTGGAGATCAGGGCGATCAATACCCCCAGTCCAACGGCCAGAATCAGTAAAATCCCAATGGGCACATAGTCAATTAGCATCGTGCTCCTTTACGTGATGAACACTCAATTGCCAGGCCCCGCTCTGGTAGGGGCGCACAGCCGTGCGCCCCTCCTTCGGCCCCCGGCGTGGCGACGCACCGGGGGCCGAATGTAAACTTTATCACAAAGGAAAGTCTAGCACAAATACATCAGTGTGTCAACGCGCGGTCATCGCGTCCGGAGGGGGCTATTGGGCCAGATGATCCAGGCGACTGCCCAGAGGACGCCCAGGCAGATCGCCAAGAGGCCGAAAGCCACCCCGATGATCCCCATGATGAACCCGGCATCAGCCTGGTCACGCCCCCCGATGTTCCCGCCGCTGGCCTCAATCTCCCGTCGCGCTGCGTTGCCTGTGAATAGCGCACCGCCCCCCAAGGCCAGCGTCCATAAGGATGGGCAGAGTTGAAGGAACGGCAGCCAGAACAGGGGACAGAGGCAACTCAGGATGCCCAACATGGAGAGGACGCCCAGGATCAGGCTGGGCGTGGCGAAGCGATGGTTGGGGGGGGCGGCCACCTCGGGCGGCAGCGATATGGGCGGCGTGACAGGGGGAGGCGGTGGAGGGGCCCCCACTTCGGGTTGTGTGGGTAGTTCAGGGGAGGGTGTTTCGCCCGGCTGTGGGCCGATCTCAGAGGGAGGTTCGTAAGGCTGCGCTGGCGGCTCAGATGAGACCGGGCTGGGGGGCACGACCTCACCAGGCTCTTCAGTACCGGGCTTGAGTTCGGTTGTATCGGCCGGCTCAACGGGTCGCGCCTCTGCTGGCTCCTCCGGGCGTGGAAGTTCACTGTTCATCAAGCCTCCTGTTCAGCTCCCCATAAATTAACCGCAGAGCACGCAGAAGGCGTAGAGGCAAATAGAGTCCTCTGCGTGCTCTGCGGTGAAACATTACGCCAGATAGTCGCGCAACTGGCGGCTGCGCGTGGGATGGCGCAATTTGCGCAGGGCCTTGGCCTCAATCTGGCGGATGCGCTCGCGGGTGACCCCGAAATACTGCCCCACCTCTTCCAGGGTGTGGTCCTGGCCGTCTTTCAGGCCGAAGCGCATCTCCAGCACATCGCGCTCGCGCTCGCTCAGGTAGCCCAGTACACTGCGGATCTGCTCCTTGAGCAGTTGCTTGGAGGCCGCGTCCACCGGCCCGGGGATGGTCTCGTCTTCAATGAAATCCCCCAGGCTGGAGGATTCCTCCTGGCCCACCGGCATCTCCAACGACATGGGCTCCTGGGCGATGCGGATGATGCGGCGCACCTTGGCGGCAGCGCGGTTCCACTTGCGCATGAGCGAGGGGTCCACCCGCTCCCCGCGGGCGCGGGCGCCGAGGATTTGCTGCACTTCCTCCGGCAGGAGCAGGTCCATCTCCAGGGCGATCTCCTCGGAGGTCGGCTCGCGCCCCAGTTCCTGCACCAGCCGTCGTTGGATGCGCATCAGGCGGTTGATGGTCTCAAACATGTGCACCGGGATGCGGATGGTGCGGGCCTGGTCCGCGATGGCCCGGCTGATCGCCTGGCGGATCCACCAGGTGGCGTAGGTGGAGAACTTGTAGCCCTTGGTGTGGTCAAACTTCTCCACTGCGCGCAGCAGGCCGATGTTGCCCTCCTGGATCAGGTCCACGAAGGGGATACCCCGGCCCATGTAGCGCTTGGCCACGCTGACGACCAGGCGCAGGTTAGCGCGGATCAGGGCTTTTTTGGCCTCTTCAGCGCGCTGGAATACGCCGGTCAGCCCGTTCTCAATCACATCCTGGTTGGGCAGGTGGGCCAGGAACTCCTCCAGGGAGGGCAACTGGCCGTCGGCGGCATAGCGCTCGTAGAGCCACTCCAGCGTGGGGTCCGGCAGGAGGTAGAGCACCATGTACACATCAAAGACGTGCACGGCCAGCGCGCTCCAATCGGCGTCCTGGCCGCGCCATTCGCCACCCTGCTCAAAGTAATTGCGCAGGTAGGAAGTCGCTTTTTCGGCCCAGGGCCATTGGAGCGATTCAGCCTCGCGCAACGTGCGCAGGAAGTCGGGTGGGGCCAGCCTGAGCCGCTCGCAGGTGGTTTGGATCGCCGCCCAGGCGTTCACCAGCTCCGGGTACAACCGCGCCATGATCTCGGCGCCGGTGGGTGGCCGCTTCAGTTCCTGGGTGAGCTTTTCCTGGAGCGCCTTGAGATGGTTGGTGGCGGCCATCTGAGTGGAGAGCCAGATTTCCTCGTTGGGGTCCAACAGGCGCACCTGGCCGATCTCCTTCAGGTATTGGCGCACCGGGTCATCGGATAGCTCCGGCCCGGAGAACAGGTCCTCGTAGTCCTCGCTTTCAATCTCGGCTTCAATTTCCTCCAGTTCATCCTCGCCCGGTTCCAATGCCTCACCAGAGTCTTCCGGCTCTTCCTCGCCCAGGGCGGTGAGGTCGTCCTCGCTTAGCTCCTCGCCCAGGTCCAGCATGTCATCCAACAGCTCCAACGTCTCATCATCGCCGGGCTCCAGGTCGGCGGCCGGCCGGGTCGGTTTAGACGGATGATGTTTGCGGCTGGTAGGCTCCTTGCGTTTGGCTTTTCGCACTTCGCCACTCATCGCTTCACCCTCATCCAATTCCCCCCAGGCCCTGGTTGAGGCCAGGGACCGGGGTGATCTGCCCCTCATTGATGTGGAGTCGCCTGGACTCAACCTGGGTCAGGCGCAGCAGGGCGGCGACCGTTTGTGTCGCCGCGTGGTACTCGCGCAGCGCCTCGTCGTCGTTCTGGCTGGCGGCATCCTCTTGCAGGAAGCGCAATTCCTCCAGCCGTGTCTTCAAATGGCGTTCGCGCAGCCGGAGCGCGGTCTCAATCACGGCGCGCGTGGCCTTTTGTTCATCGTCAACCTGGGATGGTGGCTCGGCCTGGAGCTTTTCCAGATGGGGATGCAAGATCGCGTCCAGGTGTTCTTGCAGGGCCTCTAGGGTGGTCGCGCCCGCCCGCAGCGCGCGGAAAATCTCCCGATACGCCGGTGTAGCAAAATCGTCGGGCGCGAGCGGCGCTAACTGGGCGCGTTGGAACGCCTGATCCAGCGCGGCTAAGCGGGCCGGCACCTGCAAGAGCGCCGCCAGGCAGTAGGCTTCCAGGCGCTCTGTGGGGCGCGGGCGAGCGGGCGGCGGAGGTGAGACCGCTGCCGCTGGCGCGGGCCGGGTGCGCCGTGGCGCAGGCGCCGGGGAGATGCTCTGGCGCAGGCTGCGTTCATCCACGCGCAACAGGCGTGCCAGGCGCAGCACGTAGGCATCCCGTTCCACCGGGTTGGCCACGTCACCGATGAGCGGCATGATCTGCTCCGCCACCTCGCGCTTGACCTTAGGGTCGTTCAGGTCACGCCCCGTTGTCACTGCCTCCATCACATAATCTATGATCGGCTTGGCCGCCTTGACCAGCGCGGCCCAGGCGGCTGGATCGGCGCGGATCAGGTCATCGGGGTCCTGGCCTTCGGGCAGGCGCAGCGCGCGGATGTCGGCCTGAAGGCGGCCCTCAAAGCGCACCAGGCCACGCGGGTCAAAGACGGGCTGCCAGGTGCGGTCCAGCGTCTCGCGGGCGACGGTGAGGCCGCGCAGGGTCGCGCTGATGCCGGCGAGGTCGGGGTCAAGCGCCAGGATGAAGCGGCGGGTGTAGCGCTTGAGCAGGCGCAATTGGGCTTCGGTCAGGGCCGTGCCCATCTGGGCGACGACATTGGCGAAGCCCGCCTGATGGGCCTGCATGGCGTCCATGTAGCCTTCCACGATCACTGCCTCATTGGCCTCACGGATGGCGCGCCGGGCCAGGTCCAGCGCGAACAGTGTGGCGCTTTTGTCAAACAGGGGTGTCTGGGGTGAATTCAGGTATTTGGGTTGGGCGTCACCCAGCGCCCGTGCGCCGAAGCCGATGACCTGCCCCTGCACGTCCCGAATAGGAATGATCAGGCGACCACGGAAGCGGTCCAGGACGCTCCCGTCCTCGTGCCGCGAGAGCAGGCCCGCTTCAACCAGTTCTTCTACTGAAAACCCTTTCTCCGTTAAATAGTTGCGCAGCGCGTCCCGCGCCTCCAGCGCGTAACCGAGCTGGAAGCGCTCAACCGTCTCGGCGTTCAGGCCGCGCCGGGCGATGTAGTCGCGGGCGTAGGCGGCTTCGGCGGCGTTGCGCAGCAGATGGTGGTAGTAGGCAGCGGCTGCCGCGAGCGCCTGGCGCAGGCGGTCGGTGCTTTCGGCCTGTGCCGCCTGCTCCGGGCTGGGCGGCTGGAGTTCTACCCCGGCACGGCGGGCCAGGTACTCCAGCGCCTCGCGGAATTCCCAGCCCTCGCGCTTCATGACGAAGGTGAAGATGTCGCCGCCTGTGCTGCATGCGCCGAAACAATGCCAGCCTTGCGTTTCAGGGAAGACGACAAACGAGGGCGTGCGCGTATTGGGATGGAAGGGGCAGAAACCGATGAAGTTGCGCCCCGACTTGCGCAGCTTCACGGTCTCCCCCACCAGGTCCACAATATCAATACGGGCCTTGATCTCCTCAATGACGCTCATGGCCTTCCCCTATGCCTGGCCCAGGGATGATCCGCATCTGGCCGCCAGGCATGTGCGATTATAACTGCTTGATTCTAACCGTGCAACCGGCTTTTGACATTTGGCGCGAAATCCATCCTGTGCTATTATTAAATTAGCTCGCCTGTTGGTTGTGGGGGGCAGGCGGGCGATGGAAGCGCATGCGCAGTAACGAAGCCTGGCTCATGGCTCTGCGGAGTGAAGGCGCTCTGCAACAGGAAGCGTTGGCTGAACTGCGCCAGTATCTGCTCCGGGCGGTGCTGGTGTACCTCCAACGACATCGCAGCGACGTGATCCACATGGACCCCGAGGAGATTGAGGGGCTGGCCGAGGAGAGCACACAAGAGGCGCTGATGCAGATCCTGGCCAAGCTGGACACCTTTCGGGGCGAGGGCAAGTTCACCACCTGGGCGTATAAATTTGTGATCCATATCGCGGCCAGCGAGTTGCGCCTGCGCCGCTGGACGACCCTGTCGTTGGATACGCTGCGGGGCGAGGAGGAGTTTCCCCTGCTGAAGGTCGTGGAAGACGTGCAGGTGGATGACCCTGAACGCGCCCTGGAACGCCGCCAGCTTTTAGAACTGGTCCAACGCATCATTGATGAAGACCTGACCGAGCGGCAGCGCACGGCGATTGTGGCGGTGCATTTTCACGGTGCGCCGGTGGAGGAGGTGGCGGCGCGCCTGGGGACCAACCGCAACAACCTATATAAACTCATGCACGACGCGCGCAAGCGGATCAAAGAACGCTTGATTGAGCACCACCTCAGCGAGGGCGATATCCTGGCGCTCTTCGGCCAGCTTGACTAAGCCCCCAGGTAAGAAATTGGCTGCTCAGCGCGTCCCATATGCGTGCCACAAGAAGGGAGAGCGAATGGAGGCCGAGATGTTCACCAAGTGGATCCATCAGGTCTATATGACCCAGGATCGGGAGATTGATTGCGGCCAAGTGTTTGAATTGCTATCGGGTTATGTGGATTTACAGGTCGCTGGGGTGGAGGCAGCGCCTTGGGCGCCGCAGATCCAGGCGCATCTGGCACAATGCGCCGAATGTGATGACCTGTATCAGGCCCTCCTGGAGATCGCTCGCCTGGAGGCGGAGGGCACCTTGCCTGATAGCACCCAGCTTCTGGAGGAACTGCGTCGGCTGGCCGCGCCTGCCCAGACGCGGCCTGAACCGATGGCGGTGGCAGCTAAATAGCCCGCCTGGGCCAGGGGGCCCGGTTGAGAGACCGGGCGGGGATTGAAACCACCTGGATGGTGTATCCGGGTTATTGTTTATGCATTCCGCCGGAGCCGTGTCCTCCGGCGGAATTGTTTTCAATGCTCCTCCATATGTAGCCAGCGGTATGAGACCATTGGGCCAAAAAATCCGACTAAAGTTACTTGTATGCCTCGCTAACCTGTGCTAGGATCTGAGGGGATAAAATAGATACACGGGGCAGAAATCAGCCCGTCTGTTAAGGGCGCTCCCCTGGCCCAGGTCGCCGTTCTAAACATCCGATCGCGCTGAGCGTGTATTTATGGCGGAATCCAACTGCGATCACGCTGGTGGGGATTCGGCTCATGAGCACCTGTGTGAGGCCATCCTGAAGGTCCTGCTCTATGCCGACATCTTTGATTACCCCCTGGTTGCCGAGGAGGTCCATCGGTATCTCAATGTGCCCACGCGGCTGGAGCAGGTCCAGCAGGCGCTGGATGAGGCTGTACGCCGGGGCGATATTGTCCAGACCGGCCCCTTCTACAGCCTGCCCCAGCGGGCCGAGTTGGCGGCGGTGCGTGTCCGTCGCGGTGAAATCTCCCGGCGCATGTGGCGGCGAGCGCGCCGGTATGCCCGGCTGATGGCCTCATTGCCCTTTGTGGAGATGGTCGCCGTCACCGGCGCGCTGTCGGTGGATAACGTGGAGGCCGATGCCGACATAGACTTTATGCTCGTGTGCGCCCCCGGCCAGGTGTGGCTCGTCCGCGCCTTGACCGGGATCATGCGGCGGGTGGCGCGTGCGCTTGGCGACCGCCTCTGCCCCAATTACATCCTGGCCTGTAATGCGCTGGAGTTGGACCAGCGCAATCTCTATGCCGCCCGCGAGTTGTTCCAGATGGTGCCTTTATATGGCTTTGAGGTCTATCGGCGGCTGATCGCGGCCAACACCTGGGCCTTCAACTATCTGCCCAATGTGACGATGTTGCCGCCTAACAATGGTCATCATCCGGTGCGCGGCCCGATCCGCCCGCTGCGCCGTTCGCTGGAGTTCGGCCTGAAGGGCTGGTTGGGGCGCAAGCTCCACGAGGCCGAATGGCAACGTTGGCGGCGTATGGCGGCGCGCCACGAGCACGTCGGGCCGGAGGTGGTCCTGGCCCCCGATCGCTTTAAGATGCACGACCTGGGTCATGGTGAGCGCATCCTGGCGGCCTATGCCGAGCGGCTGGCCCGTTATGGCCTGTCATTTCCTGGCGGGGGACGAGGGACGGAAGACGGAACCGGGCTAAAGCCCGGCACTGGGCTGTCCTCCGCCTTTGGTCCCCCGTCGGCTCATGGAGTGAGCCTATGAGCGAGGTGCTCTTCGGTCAGTCCTACTATTTGCGCTTTGATCCCAAGCTGTGGCAGGCGATGCAGCCCTATCCACCCCTGGGCACGCTCTATGCGGCCAGCACCGCCCGCGAACACGGTTACGACGTGGCCTTGTTTGACGCTATGCTTGCCCAAAGTGAGGAGGAGTGGGCCCAGGCGTTGGACAAGCACAGGCCGCGCTTCGCCGTGCTGTATGAGGACAACTTCAACTACCTGAGCAAGATGTGTCTCCTGCGCATGCGCGAGGCGGCCTTCAAGATGATGCCGATGGCCAGGGCGCGCGGCTGCACGGTCATTGTCTGCGGCTCCGATGCGACCGACCACCTGGAGCGCTACTTCGCGCATGGTGCGGATTTCATCCTGATCGGCGAGGCCGAGATCACGCTGGTGGAACTCCTGGACACGCTCAGCGGGCGCTCCTCCCGTCCGCTCCAGGATATTCTCGGCCTGGCCTACCTTGGCCCGAATGGGGAGGTCATCCGCACGCTTGCCCGGCCCTTCATCAAGAACCTGGATATTCTGCCCTTTCCGGCCTGGGACCTGGTGGACATCCCACGCTACCGCCAGATCTGGCTGGAGCGGCATGGCTATTACTCCATGAACCTGGTGACGACGCGCGGCTGCCCCTATCACTGTAACTGGTGCGCCAAGCCCATCTATGGCCAGCGTTACAACGTGCGCAGCCCGGAGAATGTGGTGGCTGAGATGAAATGGCTGAAGACCGAGTTCGGCGCGCAGCATATCTGGTTCGCCGACGACATTCTGGGCCTCAAGCCGGGCTGGATAGAGCGCTTCGCCGAACTGGTGCACGCGCACGACGCGGTGATCCCCTTTAAGTGCCTGATGCGGGTGGATTTGATCAAGGAGAGCACGGTGGCCGCGCTGAAGAAGGCGGGCTGCCAGATCGTCTGGGTGGGCGCGGAGAGCGGCTCGCAAAAGGTCCTGGATGCGATGGAGAAGGGGACAAAGGTGGAGGAGATTTACGAGGCCACGCGCCGCCTGCACCAGGCCGGTATTCAGGTGGGCTTCTTCCTCCAGTTCGGCTATCCCGGCGAGACCCGCGAGGACATTGAGATGACGTTGCAGATGGTGCGGGATTGCCAGCCCGATGACATCGGCATCTCGGTGTCCTACCCGTTGCCTGGCACCAAGTTCTTTGAGAACGTGAAGGCGCAATTGGGCGAGAAGCAGAACTGGGTGGATTCCAACGACCTGGCGATGCTGTTCCGGGGCACGTACGTGCCGGAGTTTTACCGTGTCCTGCACGGCGTCGTCCACCAGGAGTTCCGGGTGCGCAAGGCGTTGGCGGCGCTACGCCAGCCCACGCGGTTGCGCCCGGCCCACCTGCGCCAGCTTGCGCTCATTCCGTACCGATTGTGGCGGCTCCACCAGGGCCGGCGGCGGCTGAACGCCCTGGAGCGCCTGCCGTCCAGCCCAACCATCCCGATCCCGACCGTGTCCTGAGATGCGCCCTAAGGTCGTCCTGTATAATCCGCAAGCCGTCTTTTATACCATGCCGCTGGCCCTGCTTGCAGTAGGCTCGGCTCTAGACCGTGAGCAGTACGAGGTCGTGATCGTGGACGGGCGGCTGGAGGCGGACCCGGTGGGGGCGGTGCTGGCGCACCTGGAGGGGGCGCTCTGCCTGGGGGTGAGCGTCCTCACCGGCAGGCCCATTTACGATGCGCTGCGGGTCTCCCGCGCAGTGAAGGCGGCCCGGCCCGATCTGCCGGTGGTGTGGGGCGGCTGGCACCCTTCGCTGTTCCCGCGCGAGACATTGGCCGAGCCGAGCGTGGACATCACTGTGATCGCTCAGGGCGAGGAGACCTTCGGCGAGATCGTCGCCCGGTTGAGCCGGGGCGAGCGATCGATGCAGGGCGTCGCCGGGTGCGCCTTCCGCTGTGACGGCGAGATCGTGGTGAATCCACCTCGCCCCTTGCGCGACGTGAACGGCCTGCCGCCGCACGACTACGCGCTCATTCCGGTTGAGCGCTACTTTGTGCTCAAGCGCGGCAAGCGGCAGCTTGACTACATCTCCTCACAGGGTTGCCGCTTCCGTTGCACCTTCTGCGCCGACCCCTACGTCTATCATCGCGGCTGGGTGGGGCTGGCGCCGGAGCGCATGGGCCGGGAGATTGAGGCGCTTGTCCGGCGCTACGGCGTCCATGAGGTCGCTTTTCAGGACGAGACCTTCTTCACCAGCCGGGCGCGGGTGGAAGCTATCGCCGATGAGTTCATCCGTCGCAGGCTGGAGATTGTCTGGACGGGCACGTTGCGCGCCGACCAGGGCCACCGACTGGACGATCACCTGCTGGCGAAGTGTGTCCGCAGCGGTCTGCGCCGGGTTATGGTGGGCGTGGAGAGCGGCTCGCAGGAGATGCTCAACCGGATCAAGAAGGACATCACGCTGGAGCAGGTGTGGCAGACGGCGGAGAAGTGTTTGCGACATAAGATCGGTGTGATTTACAATATTATTGTGGGCTTCCCCGGCGAGTCGGATGAGAGCGTGGCGGCCAGCCTGGACGTGGCCAAGCGGCTGCGAGCGATGAGCCCGGATTTTGAGGTGGCTATCTTCTTTTACAAGCCCTATCCGGGCAACCCGATTGCCGACGACCTGCTGCGCCAGGGCTATCGCTTCCCGCAGACGCTGGAGGAGTGGGCCGAGTTTGACTATGTTGCCGGGCGCAGCGAGTGGGTCACAGAGGAGAAGTGGCGGCTGGTGGAGAACTTTAAGTTTTACCAGCGGCTGGCCTGGGGGCGCAACCATAATCCGCTGCGCTGGCCCTTCAGCCTGGCGGCCCGCTGGCGCTGCCAGCGCGATTTCTACCGCTTCCCGGTGGAGCGTGCGCTGGTTGAGCGGCTGCGCCCGGCGGCGCGGTTGTCGTGAGGCTGCCAAGGATGTATATTGATGATTTCATCTGGTTACCCGACATCCTTGAAAAACTGGCTGTTAAGCATCATGTTACGCAAGATGAGGTCGAAGAAGTGTTTTTCAACCGCCCGCAATACCGCTTTGTCGAGTCGGGCTATAGATCAGGTGAAGACGTCTACTCAGCTAGCGGGCAAACCGATGCAGGTCGGTATCTGATTGTGTTTTTCATTCACAAGCGGGATAACACAGCCTTCATCTTGACTGCGCGAGATATGGTAGGAAGGAGCGAAGGTTATATGAGCGGAAGCGATAAAACACAGATGACCAGCCTCTCAAAAGCGCAGACGTTGGAGGAGGTCGCCGAATTCTGGGATACGCATAGCCTGGCTGATTATTGGGATCAGACGCGCGAGGTTGAGTTTGAAGTCAGAGCCATCCGCAGGCGGCGTGTTACACTTGACCCTGACGTCTACGCCCAGATAGAAGCGCAGGCTCATGCACGTGGTGTTACGCCCGAAACACTGGTCAACCTATGGCTGGCTGAACGGCTGAAGGAGACAAAGTAGGCATCTGAGAGCACATTATCGGCGTGTCTTGCGCCAGGGCTACCGACCGCTGGCAGCGCCAGCGCGACTTCTATCGTTTTCCGGTGGAGCGTGCGCTGGTTGAGCGGCTGCGCCCGGCGGCGCGGTTGATGAATTTGTGGAATTGCTATAGGGTCATACGGATGGATATCCTACTCGCTCACGGCTACTATCTTTACGAAGACCCGCACGAACTGAAGGTGATGAAGCCCTACCCGCCGCTCGGCATCCTGTATATTTCCTCACATCTCAAGGCGAAGGGCTTTGACGTAGGTGTGTTTGACTCCACCTTCCGCAGCCTGGCCGAGTTTGAGCACATCCTGGAGGCCGAGCGTCCCCCGGTCGTCGGGCTGTACTGTAACCTGATGACAAAGATGAATGTGCTCAAGATGATCCAGATGTGCAAGCGCATTGGCGCGACGGTCATCCTCGGCGGGCCGGAGCCGCCTTATTACGCTGAGAATTTCATCGCGCATGGCGCCGATATTGTTGTCACTGGCGAGGGCGAGATCACGCTGGAAGAGCTTCTGCCCCACTTGGCGCGCTACGGCCTGACCGGCCTGGAGCATATCCTGGGCATCAGCTACCGCAACGCCGACGGCCAGGTGGTCACCAACCTGGCCCGGCCCTACATCAAGGACCTGGACGCACAGCCCTTCCCTGACCGCGCTGCGATCAACATCCAGGAGTATCTGGACACCTGGAAGCGGCATCACGGCATGGGTTCGGTCTCGCTCATCTGCGCACGTGGTTGCCCTTACCATTGCACCTGGTGCAGCCACTCGGTGTTTGGCGAGACGCACCGCCGCCGCTCGGTCACCAACGTCGCCGATGAGGTGCAGATGATTGTGGAGACCTACCACCCGGACATGCTCTGGTACGCCGATGACGTCTTTACCATCCACCACCGCTGGTTCTTCGCCTATGTGGAGGAGATGAAACGGCGCGGCCTGCGCATCCCCTTTGAGTGCATCTCACGCGCCGACCGGCTGAACGAGGAGGTCATCCGGGGGTTGGCCGAACTGGGCTGTTTTCGCCTGTGGATCGGCTCGGAGAGCGGGTCGCAGCGCGTGCTGGACGCCATGCGCCGGGAGGTCACGGTGGAGGAGGTGCAGTTCGCCACCAAGACGGCGCAGAAGTACGGCATTGAGGTGGGCATGTTCATCATGCTCGGCTACGAAGGCGAAGAGATAGAGGACATCGCCGCCACGGTGGAGCATCTCAAGCGCACCGGGCCGGACATCTTCCTGACGACGGTGGCCTATCCGATCAAGGGCACGCCCTATTACCGCGAGGTGGAGGCCCGGCTGATTGAGCGGTTGCCCTGGGAGAGCCGCACCGAACGCGATCTGTCGGTCCGGGGGCGGCGTTCCAGGCGCTTCTACAGCTTCGCCACGCGCTGGATGGTCGGTGAGGTCGCTGTCCACCGTATGGTGCATAACGGGAACGGCGGGCGCGATTACCCGCGACTGGCGAAAGCCTTCGTCAACGCGCAGGTAGGGCGGTTGGGGATGTGGCTGTATCGGAACGAGGTGGACCTATGAATGTGCCCCCGATCCCCTCCCCCCTTGTGAGGGAGGGGCAGGGTGGGGGGTTTGACGCGCTCGCGGCCACCTATGACGCCGGGTTTACCCAGACACCGTTAGGGCGGCGGCTGCGGGCGCGTGTCTGGGCCTGCCTGGAGCGGCATTTCAGGCCCGGCCAGCACATCCTGGAGTTGGGCTGCGGCACGGGCGAGGACGCGATCTGGCTGGCCCAACGCGGCATTAGCGTGACGGCGACGGATGCCTCGGCAGAGATGCTGATGGTGGCCGAGCGCAAGGCGGCCCGCGCTGGCGTCGCCGGGCGGGTGGTCACGCGCCAGTTGGCGCTGGAGGCCCTGGCGGAGGCGGATTTTGAGCGGGTATTTGATGGTCTGCTCTCCGACTTCGGCGCGTTGAATTGCGTAGCACCAGAGGTAATAGCACGGACGTTGGGCAGGTGGGTGCGGCCTGGGGGGCGGGCAGTGCTGGTCGTGATGGGGCCATGCTGCCCTTGGGAGATTGCCTGGTTTCTGTTGCACGGCCATCCGCGCACGGCGTTCCGCCGCCTGCGGCCTGGCGGCGTAACCGCCAAGGTGGGCGGGCAGAAGCTGCGTGTGTTCTATCCCTCGCCGGGGCGGCTGGCGCGCATGCTGGCGCCGGAGTTCCGTCTGCTGCGGCTGTGGGGCCTGGGCGTGGCCCTGCCCACGACCGATGCAGCCAACCTGGTGGACCGGCGGCCGGGGCTGCTGGACCGGCTGGACCGGCTGGAGACGCGGCTGGCGGGTGTGTTCCCCTTCCGGCTCTTGGGCGATCATTATGTGCTGGAGCTGGAAAGAACCGCGGTGGTTCAACCTGGTTGAGATGCTGTATAGCCATTCTGATCGGCATTTCAGGGGGTTACTATGAGACTTTACATCCGGAACTTCAGGTCAATCAAAGAGCAGGAGATAGAGCTTGCTCCGATCACTCTGGTCTATGGACCGAATGGCACAGGCAAGTCAAGCCTGCTTTATGCATTGCTAACCTTGAAAATCCTTGTGTCTAATCCCAACCAGCAACCTCCTGGGTTTTTCAATTATCAGTTCACCAGCCTGGGAGGGTTGCGAGAGGTGATCTTTGACCACAACATAAGCGAGGAACTTGAAATCGGAATTGCCTTTGAGTATAAGGGGTTCTCGCTGAACTATCGGGTTACTCTTAAGGACGCAGGGGGCACCTTTATATTCGATCTTGATGGCCCTGAAGCGACGCCAGCCCATTTGCGTCTACCCGTTGCCTTTCCCTATCCTGGGAACCAACAGACTCAGGAAACCCTCTCCTGGAAAGATAGGGAGTTCACGCTTTTCTGGAATGGGTTGGTGTTTCAGGCTCAACCGAAGGAATCTGATCCAGAGGCACAGCAAAACGCCGCACTACTTACCCAGGCGCTGAACGCTCCGGTAGAATGCCTGAGGCGCGTCAGTTTCGTTCCCCTGCATCGTGGGTTCAATCAACCGACATACTCTGTAAGCGCAGTATCACCGCTGGCAATCGCAGATACTGAAGTGGCGAGCCTGCTTGCTGGCGATAAAGACCTTGAATATCGTGTCAGTTTCTATCTGGAGGGGATTCTGAATCGTGAACTCCGTGTGCGTGGCTTGGTAGGAACAGGGTTGTTCTCGCTGGATTGTGTGGATAAGCGCATCGGACTCGGGGTTGAAGTGGTCAACGATGGGTTTGGAGTCAACCAGCTTGTTTACCTGCTGGCAAAAGCGTTGTATAAAGATGCGGGGCTTGTTGGTATTGAAGAGCCGGAGATCCACTTGCACCCGACGGCTGTGCGCTCTTTAGCACAAGCTATGGTGAGGATGGTTTATGAGGAAGGGAAACAATTCGTTATCTCAACCCACAGCGAACCGCTGGTCACAGCCTTTCTCAGCCTGGTTGCTCAGGATAAGCTCTCCCCTGCTGAACTGGCCTGCTATCTGGCTATCAAGGATAAGAAGACCTCGTGTTTTGAAAGACAGACCGTTAATGAGAAAGGACAGATTGAAGGGGGGCTTGGAAGCTTTATGGAGGGTGAATTGGAGGAGATCAAAGCCTTTTTGGGCCTGCACTAGGTCAGGGGAGGGGCGATGGCTTCTCGCCTCCTTATGTTCGTAAACGAGTGGCTGATCCACGACCTGAGCGGAGAAAATGGTTCACATAAGCAGAAGGAAGCCGGGCGTTTCCTTGAAGAATTGATCAAGCGCTGTGATCGTATCGTTGTGCTGAGAGGTAGTCCATGGATGCAAAAGGCCTACGGTCTCATGGGCTATCGCGATCCCTTGCGCAGAACGCTCAGCCGGCGGTTGCACCATATCCTTCGGGACTCACGTAAATGTACGATCCTGGAACCCGAAGAGATAAGTGAGCTTTCATCGGACCTGGCGGCTCGGGTGCCGGAGGAAGATCGGTATCTAGTGCAGATTTACCTTTCAACCAAGGCTGATCTGCTCATAACTACAGACCAGAAGCTGGACAATAGCCTTTCAACATTTGGAGGCGTGCATGTGAAACAACGGGATGATTTCTTAAAGGGTTACTAGCAGAGCGGGAAGACCCACATCTGTACCTGATGGTTCAAAGCTTGCGCCTCGCACATTCGCGGCTGCTTCAGGTGTGGTTCCGGCTGTTCCAACGCCACCGCTATGACCGGCTGGTGCTGGAGGAGGTGGCTGGGACACCGATCCTGGTGTTGCCGCAAGTATTCAACCCCAAGCTGTTCCGCAGCGGCGAGTTCCTGGTGCAGTGCCTGGGGCCGAAGGTCATCCCGCCGGGCGCGACGGTGCTGGACATGGGCACGGGCACAGGCGTGGGCGCGGTGTTCGCGGCCCGCTGGGCCGGGCGCGTCATCGCCGTGGACATCAACCCGGAGGCCGTGCGCTGCGCCCGTATCAACGCGCTGTTGCACCAGTTGGAAGGCAAGATTGAGGTGCGCCAGGGCGACCTGTTCGCGCCGGTGGCGGGCGAACGCTTTGATGTGGTCCTGTTCAACCCGCCCTACTTTCGCGGCGAGCCGCAGGGCGCGCTTGACCGCGCCTGGCGCAGCAACGATGTGATTGAGCGCTTCGCGGCGGGGTTGCCCGCCGCGCTGGCCCCTGGCGGTCGTGCCCTGGTCGTGCTGTCGTCACAAGGTGACGTCGCCGGCGCGCTGGCCGCGTTCCAGGCGCATGGCCTGTGGGCGGAGACGCTGGCCGAGCGCGATTTGATTAACGAGGTATTGACGGCGTATCACCTAACCCCCCAACCCCCTTCCCTATGAGGGAAGGAGGCGTAGGGGCGCGATACATCGCGCCCCTGCCCTCTGCAAAGGAGGAGCGAGGGAGACGCCCGAGATATGACGAAGCCAACGTTGGTTCTCTACAATCCGCGCAGCACCTCGCCCGGCAAGCGCGTCTTGCCGATGTCGCTGCTGGCGCTGGGGGCGCTTTTGGAGGGGCGGACCGAATATGTCATCGTGGATGGCAACCTGGAGCCGGACCCGGTGGCGCGTATCGCCGAACTGGTGCGCGGCGGCGCGAAAACGCTGGGCGTCACCGTCATGCCCGGCCCGCAACTCAGCCAGGCCGTGCCCCACAGCCGCCAGCTCAAAGAGATGTTCCCCCATCTCACGATCATCTGGGGGGGCTATTTCCCCACGCAGCACTGGGATGTGGTGCTGCGTGCCCCCTACGTGGATTACGTCGTGCGTGGGCATGGCGAAGTCGTCTTCCGCGCACTCTTAGAACGGCTGGAACGGGATGAGGACGTGCGCGGCCTCCAGGGCCTGGCCTATCGTGACGCCGGGGGCCAGCCGGTGAGCAACCCGCTCGCACCGATCCCCCATCCGCAACGCCTGCCCGACTTCCCTTACCATCGCGTGGATGTCGCCACTTATGTGCGCAAATGCTATCTGGGCAATCGCACGCTGTCACACCACTCCAGCTACGGCTGCCCCTTCTTTTGCAACTTCTGCGCCGTCGTCAACATGGTGAACGGGCGCTGGCTGCCCCAGTCCGCCGAACGGGTGGCCCGCATCGTGCGCTGGCTGACACAGACCTATCGCCTGGATGCAGTGGAGTTCCACGACAATAACTTCTTCGTCAGCGAAGCGCGCACCGCCGAGTTCGCCGAGCGCATCATGGACCTGGGCATTGCCTGGTGGGGCGAATCGCGCATTGACACCCTGCTCAAATACTCCCAGGACACCTGGCGCAAGATGCGCGACAGCGGGCTGAAGATGGTCTTCATGGGGGCGGAGTCCGGCTCGGATGAGACGCTCAAGCGCATGGACAAGGGCGGCACGATGTCTACGCAGAAGACGTTGGAGATCGCCCGGCTGATGAAGCATTGGGGCATCGTGCCGGAGTTCTCCTTCGTCATGGGCAACCCGCCCGACCCGGAGGCCGACATCCGTACCACGATTGAGTTCATCCGCAAGGTGAAGCAGGTCAACCCGGCCAGCGAGATCGTCATGTATATGTACACGCCGGTGCCGCTGCCGGGCGACCTGTATGATGAGGCGCGGGCCGAAGGGTTTGAGTTCCCCAAGACATTGGAGGAATGGATCAGCCCGGAGTGGAACCAGTTTGCGCTACGGCGCAGCACACAGATGCCCTGGATGCAACGACGGCTGCGCCAGATAGCCCACGACTTTGAGCGGGTGCTGAACGCTTACTACCCGACGACAACGGACATTAAGCTGACCGGGCCGCGCCGCTGGCTGTTGCGGGCGGTGAGCGCCTGGCGCTATCACACGCGCTTTTACCGCTTCCCTATTGAGTTGCGGGCGCTGCACAAGGTGATGGCGTACCAGAGACCCGAAACTACAGGTTTTTGATGAAATTTGTTCACCGCAGAGACGCAGAGGACGCAGGGAGCGCAGAGGAAATCTGTAAAAATCTCTGTGAGCCTCTGTGCTCTTTGCGGTGAATTCAGGGCACTCAGCGAATGAACTCACCTGCCGAGACCCTCAAGCGCGCGCTGAGCCTGGCGACGGGACGGCTCTATACCCTGCCCATCCTGACGCTGATGCCGCACAGCCGCTGCAACTGCCGCTGCCTGATGTGCGACATCTGGCGCGACAACGCCAACAAGCGCGAAATCTCGCCGGAGGCGGTGGCCCGCTGGATGGCGGTGCTTCAGCAATTGGGGACACGCTGGGTGGTGCTCTCCGGCGGCGAACCCCTGATGCACTCCGATCTGTTCGGCCTGTGTCAGGTGCTGCGCCAGGCCCCGGTGCGCCTCACGCTCCTCTCCACCGGCCTGCTCCTGGCGAAATATGCCGCTGAGGTCGTCACCTTTGTGGATGATGTGATTGTATCGCTGGACGGCAGCCCAGCGGTACACAACCGCATCCGCAACGTGCCCCACGCCTATGAGCGGCTGGCCGAGGGCGTGGCGGCGCTTAAGGCGCTCCGCCCCGATTTCCGCGTCACCGCCCGCTGCACGCTGCAAAAGGCCAATTACGCCGACCTGCCCAACATCATTGAGACGGCGCACGCGCTGGGGCTGGACCAGATTTCGTTTTTGGCCGTAGATGTGTCCACGACGGCCTTCGGGCGGCCCGAGGGCTGGGGGCCGGAGCGTGTGGCCTCGGTCGCACTGGATGCGGAGGACGTGGCCCGCTTTCGGGGCATCCTGGATGAGGTGATCGCCCGCTATAGTGCCGACTTTCAGAGCGGCTTCATCGCCGAATCCCCGGCCAAGCTGCGCCGCCTGCCCGCCTACTTCGCAGCGCTCCTGGGCCAGGGCGACTTCCCCGAAGTGGCCTGCACCGCGCCCTGGGTGTCGGCGGTGATTGAGGCCGATGGCACAGTGCGCCCCTGCTTTTTCCATCGCGGCTTCGGCAATGCCTTTGAGCAGCCGCTGGATGCCATCCTCAACTCGGACGAGGCCACCGCCTTCCGGCGCAATCTCAACGTCCGGACCGACCCCATCTGCCGCAAGTGCGTGTGTTCGCTCAACCTGCGCCCCCATCATGGGGTCAACGGGGCAGGCTGAACGTTGGCCTGGGCCAACGCCGCAAGCTCGCGCACCTCGCGCACCCAACGCTCCAGGGGGAACATCGCCCCGGCGGTCACCTGGGCCGAGCTGGGGTAAACGGTGATCCCGGTGCGCTGGAATACTCCCTGGCAGGCGCGGCCTGCCTTCCCGCCGGCTGAACGAGCAAGGTGCACGTTCTTAGCAAGCAGGGCTGCCCGGTATAGATGGAAGCCATCGCTCACCAGGATAGCGGTATGCCAGGCGTGGCGCCGCATTTCCGCTGCTGAGTACAGCGCATTTTCGGTGGTGGTAGTGGCCCTCTCCTCCAGGAAGGTGGCTTCAGGCGGCACGCCCAGGGCTGCGGCGTACCCGCACGCCGCGGCCGCTTCACTTACTGGCCCGGTAGTGACCCCGCCCGTGCACAGGATCGCCGGGGCCAATCCCCGGTGATAGAGTGCAGCCGCATGAGCGGCGCGTCGCGCTAACGAGGGTGATGGCTGGCCGTCGGCCTCCACCCGCGATCCCAGGACGATGATCACGTCTGCCGGTTGTGCCTGGTCCACCAGGCCATAGCGGTCAATTACGGCAACCCCGGCAGCGAGCGTCAGCAGCCCGCTCAGGACGATAAGCAGCGCCAGATACCGGATATAAACTGCCAGGCGTGAGGGAAGCCCGTTCATCCCCGGCTGGGCGGTGGTGAGGACAGCATAGGGCCTGCCGCCCGCATTTACAGCAGTTCCCAGGGTGGACGGCGCGTGGCGCCGCCGAGACTTTCAAGGATATAGGGGGCGGCCTGGGGCAGCAGGTCGGCGCAGGCGCGCAGCAGGCCAAAGCAGCCGGCCAGCATCATATCGCCATAGGGGACGGCGAAATAGGGCCGGTGGCGCGAGCCGCGCATCAGCCCGCGCCGCGGGCCGACGACGGCCAGGGTGTCCAGTGGTGCGGGCCGCGTGTTGAACACCAGGGCGCCGTGCCCCTGGTCGTTGAAGACCTCCTCATGCTGGAGCGTGCCTTCGGCCAGGCGCTCAATAAGCGTATCCAGCCTGTCGCGGGTGATCAGGCCGGTGTGGTGCTCAAAGACGCCTTCAATGCCCTCCGGCCCCAGACGAAAGACCAGGGTATGGAAGTTGCCCACATTGGCGACGAAAGCGCGCTCGTTGCTGGCGACACGGGGGTCAAGCAGCGCCCCCAGGACCGCCGCCGGTGCCGTGTCCATGATGACCACGGGGCCATCAAAGTGGGCTGTGTGGGCCACAGCCTGCATGCGCGTCATGATCGGCGGCACGTCCGGGGCCAGGTAGGCGAAGGCCGAAAGGCGGTTTTGGGCGCGGATACGCTCCAGCAGGTAGTCAAAGCGGAATTGGCGGTCGCTGACGCCGGGCGGGGCGTTGCCGTGGTCAAACACGGCGATGGCCAGCGCGTCGGGGGCCAGGTCCAGGCCAAAGGCAGCGAAGGCAGCGCGGATGGCCTCGTAGTCAAAATCCTTCAATTCCAGGGTGATCAGGGCCTGGCCGTGACGGCGTTGGTATTCCTGGGCTTCGTCCTCGCTTATGACGCGGATGCCCATCTCGCGCTCCACGACTTCCAGGTCATCGTTGAACGAGCGGGCGGCCGTCGCTGTGGCGTAGACCGGCAGCCCCGCACGCACATGGTCTTCAACGGCCCATTGGCTCGGCCCGCCCCCCATGGTCACGCCGGTGAGGAGGATCGGCCTGCGTTCGCGTGTGGCGGCTTTCACCCGCCGGGCGATGAGCATCGTCGGCGCGGGCATAACCAGCTTCAGGCAGTTCTCCAGCTCAAGGTCGCTGTCGTAGAGCAGGATGTCCTGTGTGCCTGTACCAACGTCCACTGCCAGGATACGCATAACCTCCAGTATATCCAATAAACCCCAAAGGGTGCAAAGGGGATCATCTGAACTTCAGATATATGCCCCCTTCCCTTGTAGGGAAGGGGGTCAGGGAGTTAGGTTCTCCCCCCTCCGGGTTTACGTTGGCCTTTTTAGAGAACAGTACTATTGTGTTCTATCCCCCGATCAGCTATTATTGCCTGAGAGAAGCATTAAGAGAGGTTTATCATGCCCACCACTCTGATCACCTTCACCCTCTTCCTGCCGCTCATGCTCGGCGCTCCTGCGCCCGCCGGCCCGGTCATCCACGTCCCCTATTTCCCAGCCACCATCCCCTTCCGCGAAACCGCCATTGTCTGGTTCGGCCAGGTCACACCCTCCCAGAACTATACCGATATGCGCGTGGGCTACTCCAACAGCGAGCTCTATGTCAACACAATGACCTTTGACCGCCTGCTCTGGTACGATCCCAATGCCAACCCCAACAACCTGCTCAACGGGGACACGTCCATCCTGTACCTGGAGACAGCAGGCCCCAATCCACGTCGGCTGCGGTTCACGGCCCAACTCAACTGGTGGGAGCCTCGCACGAACTATCAGGCGGCGGCGGAATGGAATGGTGCCGCCTGGCAGCCGGTTAACATTCCTTTTACCACCCAGAGCGGCTGGCGCGGCAACGCCCCCAATGACTACACCAATGACGACGGCTGGACGATGACGTTCCACATCCCCTTTGCCAGCCTGGGGATACCGCCCCCCGTTCAAGGGACCGGATGGCGCATCGCTGCCACGATCGTGGACCTGGACGCGGGCGGCGGGAGCACCACCAGCCTGACGTGGCCGCCCAACGCCATCATCGCCCACCCGGCCACCTGGGCGAGGCTGTCCTTTGGCCTGCCACAATTCGCCCCGCCGCCGGTTCGCAACCCTCAGCGGGTCGTGATCCGCCACAACCTGAACGGCGCCGTCGTGAGCGACGCCTCGGTGGGCGGCGATACCACCTGCGGCGCAGGGCTGGACCGCTGGAGCCAGTGGGGATTCGCCAACTACGCCGGGCTGAACCGCTTCAACATTCAGAACCAGGCCGATGTATCCGACTTCCCCTGCTTTAACAAGGCCTACATCGTCTTCCCTCTGACGAGCATCCCCCCCAACAAGGAGATCGTCAGCGCCACGCTTACACTCCACCTGTTCGGCAACGCCGGCAATCCGGGCGAGTCCACTGCCTCCCTGATCCAGATTTCCACCGTTTCCGGGGGGTGGAACGAAAGCACGATCACCTGGAACAACGCGCCGCTGCCGGAGGAAAACGTAAGCTATGCCTGGGTGCAGCCGGTGGATGACTTCCCCGGCTGGCCCGGCATCCCCTACTCATGGGATGTCTCCCGCGCCGTGCGCCTGGCCTACCAGCGGCAAACGCCGTTCCGCATCGTGATCTACTCGCCCGACGACCAATACAACAGCGGGAAATACTTCGTTTCCTCCGACACGGAGGAGTGGAATAGTGCCGCCCGCCCCCAACTCGTGGTAGAATACGGCGATCCGGCCATGCCCCGCGGTGAACCGGCGCCCACCCTGGCCGCCAGGAGCCTGCCCGAATAGGCCCTTTTGCCCCGCATCTCCTCCTTGTCCCCCTTGGGCGGGGGAGGGCAACCGGTTGAACAGCAGAAGCCGTTGGATTTATCCGATGGCGCGCTGCCCCTCGCTTCCCTACTTGCGACTTGGGCCTTCTTCATATAGAATAGTTATGTTATACCGGCTTGCTCTGAATTGTGGGTTTATCATAAAGGAGTATCACGATGGCGATTGAAGGGCGCCAGAAGGCGCTGGAAACGACATTGGCCAGCCTGACAAAGCGCTTTGGGGATGGGGCCATCATGCGGTTAGGGGAAGCCACCCACCTGCAGGTGGAGGTCATCCCCACCGGCTCCCTGGCCCTGGACCTGGCCCTGGGCGTGGGCGGCGTCCCCAGAGGCCGCATCACCGAAATCTACGGCCCCGAAGCCAGCGGCAAAACCACCCTGTGCCAGCACATCGTGGCCGAAGCCCAGAAGCTGGGCGGCCTGGCTGCCTACATTGACATGGAACACGCCCTGGACCCCGCCTACGCCGCCCGCTGTGGTGTGGATGTCAACAACCTGTACATCGCCCAGCCCGACACCGGCGAACAAGCCCTGGAGATTGCCGAAGCCCTGATTCGCTCCGGGGCCATGGACGTGGTGGTGGTGGACTCGGTGGCGGCGTTGGTGCCCCGTGCCGAGATTGAAGGGGAGATGGGGGATGCCCACATGGGGCTGCAGGCGCGGCTGATGAGCCAGGCGTTGCGCAAGCTGTCGGGGGCCATCAAGCAGTCCAACACGGCCATGATCTTCACCAACCAGTTGCGCATGAAGATAGGGGTGATGTTTGGCAATCCGGAGACGACCACGGGGGGGCAGGCGTTGAAGTTCTATGCCTCGGTGCGCCTGGACATGCGGCGGATACAGGCGATCAAGGTGGGCGGGGAGGTGGTGGGGGGACGGACGCGGGTGCGGGTGACGAAGAACAAGGTAGCGCCGCCGTTTCGGGAGGCGGAGTTTGACATTTTGTTCAACGAGGGGATATCCAAGGAGGGGGACATTATTGATTTAGGGGTGAGTGTGGGTGTGGTGGAGAAGCGGGGGGCGTTTTACCTGTATGGGGGGCAGCGGATCGGGCAGGGGCGGGAGAACGCCCGGCAGTTCCTCAAGGACCACCCCGACCTCCGCGATGCCATTGAGCAGCACATCCGCCAGGAGGTGGCCCTGGGAGCGGCCCAGGGATTGGTCGCCATCACACCAGCGACCTCTGAGGATGAACTCATGGAGGAGGAAGCCCTCTAACGTTATACACCCCGCTGCCTCAAGCGTATTGAATTTGGGATACATTCCTCCCACCCCCGCCCTCCCCCCAAGGGGGAGGGGGCAGGCCGGGTTTACAGTGGCACTCCGCTTGGTTATAATAGTCAGGCCATGCGAACACCGGCGGGCACGGAGTGCCGCTATTATTACGAGGATTACTATCGGGGGCGCGAGAAGCAAGAGTGCCGCCTGATTAGCGCTAACCCGCGTTCCGAACCCTGGCGGCCAGGGCTGTGCCATGGCTGCCCGGTGCCGGGCATCTTGCGTGCCAACGCCTGCCCCCACCTGGTGCTGGAGGCCCGCGTCGCCACAGGCTTCCTGGGCCTCACCCGCTATGTCCAGGTCACAGCCATCTGCAAGGAGTATCTCTGCGAGGTGCCCCAGCCCCACATCGGCTGCGGCAACTGCCATAAGCATCGCCCGGGCGTTGCGCTCATGACAGACAGCGATCAGGGAGATACGGAGGCGGCGAGCGATGATCCGGGCCGTCCTGTTTGACCTGGACAACACCCTGCTCACCAATCCCACCGAGACATTCGTGCCCGCCTACCTGTGGGCGCTAAGCACCTATCTGGCCCCCCTGGTCCCGCCGGAGCAGTTGGTCGCGGAGCTATTGCGCTGTGTGCGCGTGATGCTGGCGAACACCGACCCCACCCGCACGTTGAAAGAGGTCTTCTGGGCGGCGCTCCTGCCCGCGCTGCCTGTGTCCGAAGCCGAACTGATGCCGCTCGTGGACCGCTTCTACGCGGAGGCGTATGGCCGCCTGCGCGTCTATACCCGGCCGCGCCCAGATGCCCCTCGCGCCGTGCGAGCTGCCTTCCGCGCCGGCTGCGATGTCGTGATCGCCACCAACCCCCTCTACCCGGCCACAGCCATCCTGCAACGCCTGGCCTGGGCGGGCGTCCCCGCCGAGGAGTACCCTTATGCCCTGGTGACGAGCTACGAGATCATGCACGCGGGCAAGCCCCGGCCAGAGTACTTCTGCGAGATCGTGGACCGCCTGAGGCGTCGGCCTGAGGAGTGCCTGATGGTGGGCGACGACCTGGCCCAGGACATGGTCGCCCGAGCTGTGGGTCTGCGCACTTATTGGATCACCGACGGCCTGGCCGCGGTCCCCGCCCAGGTGGAGGCCGATGCCTGGGGCACGCTGGCCGAATTCGCCGATTGGGCCGAGGCAGGCGGGTTAGAACAACTCTAGGGGCACGGTATGCCGTGCCCCTAGAGTTTGGGTGCATCGTCACCGGGTTTTTAGCTCTGGGTCTTCTCTGGCCCCTGGTCGCGGAAGCGGGCGATGAAGTCCTCAATGCGGCTTTGATCGTAGGTGTTGAACTTGTCTATGACCTCCCAGGCGGTGAGCGCGATGCCGGTGTCCAGGGAGGGCCGGGGCACGACGATGATCTTCCAGCCGCGCTTGAGTTCAAACAGGTTCTTCAGATTGGCCTTGAGTTCGTCGCAGCCGATCCCCTCTAAGCGGGCGCAGTTGTACGAGATGATCACATAGCCGTGCTCCAGGTTGTGCACCAACGTCTCGTCAGCGATGGGCTGATCGTAAACGCCGGGCGCTGCCGGGGTCTCGTAATGCCAGCCAGAGGTGGGCGGGTTGCTGTTATAAGGAGGGTGTGCCTGGCCCGGCTGGATGTGGGCCGCGCCCTGATTGGCCATGCGGACTGGGCCGGTGGTGGGGCCGGTCGGCCCTTCCGCCGCGGCCGGCTGGGCGTTCAGCGCCGACGTGGGCGCGGTCGCCTGGCCAGGGGCAGCCTGTGACCCCAGCCCGCGCAGCCCCAATCCCAGCGCCAGGATAACGATGGCCCCGACGGCGAGCACAGGGCCCCATTGCTGTAAGAAGCCCGGCCTCTGGCGTACCTGGCCGGGCCGCACCACTTTCTTCTTCGCCACCTTAGTCCCTTTGCCTCCTTGTTTCCAAATTATCCCCAAAACGGTAAATTCACCTCATCTGCCCAGGCCCGGAGGAGATGTCCACCTCCAGGCCGCCAATCCGGCCGGCGACAATGTTATAGAGCCAGGCATACAGCGCCCATGTAATGCCGCCAAACAGGCCGTAGAGGAGAATTCCCACGACATAGATGATGAGGCCGAGAAGGCAGTTCACGATGAGACCACCGGCTCGCAGCCGCTCCTCTATAAGTCCCGCTTGAAAGAGCGCGCCGGAGAGCCATAGCGGTACAAAGCACAGGCCGAATAGACCGAAGATTAGCGCAGTGAGCACGCCGCCGATTTTGAAGGCGGATCCGACAGCGATACGGCGGATAGTTTGCATGTCTCCTCCTTTAGCCGGCGAATGATGCCATGATTATAGACCCGTTAACGTATCTGCGCCAATGCCGCGTTGAGCACGTCATCGGGCAGGGGGCCGGTCCAGGCTTCGGACACCGTGCCATCGCGCTTGAGGAAGTAGCTGGTCGGCACGACGTGCACCGCGTACTGGCGCACCGCCGAGCCGGTGTCATCGCGCAGAATGTAGAACTGCTGCTGGGGCAGGTTGTAGGGTTGCAGGGCCGCGCTGGCCTGGTCCGGCGCGTCCTGGAAAGTGGTGTGGATGGCGACGATAGCCAAGTCACCGCCTTGGGCGGCGATTTGCAGGCGGGGGAACATGTCCAGACAAGGCGGGCACCGGCTGTTCCAGAAGACGATCAGGACCGGCCTTCCCCGAAACTCGGCCAGTTCGCGGTCCTCCATGCCCAACCCTGGCAGGCGGAAGTTGGGCGGCTGTGTCCCCGGCTGGGGGCCGGCGGTGGGCCTGGCGACGGCGGTGGTCACGCCGACCTGCGGCCTGTTCTGCAGCATGAGGGCCAACACCGTGCCGCCCCCACCCACCGCCAGGAAGATCACCAGCAGCACGGCCCAGGGGTTCGGCCCCGCGCGTTTGCGGGCCGGGGGATTCAGGTGGCGCTGTCTGGGCTGATCGGCCATTGTGGCTCTCTCCGCGCCTGCCATTATAACGCCATGACCTTACCAGGGCGAATGCAGGGGCGACCTTTTTCCTATCCCTGATCTCCCATTAACATGGGAGAATAGCGTCAGTTTGGGCATATAACTTGCAACCAAAATCATGCCACGCTATGCTTGCTGCCTGGCCTGGTTGTGGAGGACGGAGGCATAAGGAGACCTACGATGCTCGGCTTATCCCTATTTGCCGGAGGGCGGCGACGCTGGGGGGTGCTTGTGGGGTTGCTGCTGTGGATCGCCCTGGCGACGCCACGCTCTCCCCTGGTGGCTCAGGTTGTCCCCCGGTTATCCCCGGCGGACGAAGCAGCGGAACTGGTGTACGCCGAAACCACCGCCGACGGCATGACGACGCTATGGGCTGCCCCTGCCGCGCACCCAGAGACACGGCGTGCGCTGTGGACAGTCAAGACATTGCCCGGTTTCGGCGTGCGGGCGGCGGTCTCGCCGGATGGCCGCCGGGTGGCGCTGTTGCTGCTGCCACCGGATGCGCCCGGCGATAGGGCGCGCTTTGCCGGCGCCGACCTCTGGCTGCTCGGCGATGGGGTCGCCCCGCGCCGCCTGGCCCAGGGCCTGAACCTGTACACGCTGCACTGGTCGCCGGACAGCACCCGGCTGCTGGTACAGCGCGAGGCGCCCGCCCCGCCCAGCCGGACGCCCACCCCTTACACCACCGATCTGATCGTGCTGGCCGTTGACGGCAGCCAGATGCGCTGGTTGCTGACGGACGACAGCGCCTACGGCATTTACCCACTGGGCTGGTCGGGGGATGGCCGGCGCGTCCTGTATGATCGGATTGATCTGGACGGCAACCATACCCTGTGGTCGGTGGAGGTGGAGAGCGGGCTGAGCCGCGCAGAGCACACGCTGAGCCGAAGCCCTATTCTGAGCCTGGTCTTGTCGCCGCGGGCGGACCAACTCATTGCCCAGGTGCAGGCCGCCCCTGGGCTGGCGCTCTACACATTAGAAGTGATCGCGCTGGACACGGGCCAGCGCCTGACGGTGGGGCAGGGGGCGCGGGGCACGCTCCCCGGCGGGTATTCCATGCCCATCTGGCGGCCCGATGGCCGAGGGTTGACCGTCGGCGGCCCGGCTGGCATAGAGGAGATTCACCTTGGTCAGGGCCTGGGCCGGAGGCTGATCGCGCCTGAGGCCAACAGCGCGGTGGCGCCCCTGGCCTGGTCCCCCCAGGGGGCCTGGCTGGCCTTTGAGCGGCGCGGCCTCCAGGGAATCCGCCTGTTTGTGCTGGGGCCAGCGGGGGACGAGCGGCCGGTCGCCAGCGGGCAACAGGCCATCGTGAGCTTTGCGGGCTGGCGGGCGCAGCCCCAGAAGGACGCTGCCGGGACGATGGTGGCGCAGAGCCAGCCGCAGACCTGCCCGGTGCCGCCCGCCTGGGGGCGACAGCCCTACCCATCGGAGTTGGCGCCTGTCTACGATCTGGCCGGGCGCAATCAGCTCGGCGACCTGGGGCCGCCCTTGCCGCCGGTCAACTACGGTATGCCGCCCAATATGACGCAGATCAGCGGGCGGGTGCCGTGTATCCTCTTAAAGGCGATCGGCTATACCGAGTCGGTCTGGAAGCAGTTCGTGGCCGACTATGGCCAGACCGGGCCGACGTTGATCAGCTTTGATTGCGGCTACGGCATCATGCAGATCACCTCGTATATGAGCGGGGGAGGTGGCTTTGATCCGCCGCGCGTGGCCGCCGAGCCGACCTATAACGTCGGCACGGGCGCGCGCATCCTGATCCAGAAGTGGAACGTGGTGCCGTTCATTGGCGAGAACGACCCCTGGGTGGCGGAGGAGTGGTATTACGCTACCTGGGCGTATAACGGTTGGGGCTGGGTGAACAACCCGAATAACCCGCGTTTCCCGCCTAACCGGCCCCCCTGGACGGGCGCGCCGGGCCAGAACCGGGCGGATTACCCCTACCAGGAACTGGTGTGGGGCTACGCGGGCCACCCACCATCGGGCAGCTTTTGGGAAGCAGTGCCTTTAACGCTGCCGCCGCGCGAGTGGATCACCGATCCGCCGCCGTACTGGATCCCCCGCCCCGCGCCCTGGCACGTGTACACCTGCGGCGTGCTGCCCACGCGGGCGTTTATGCCCCTCATTGGGCGATGACATAACACCCTCCCCGAAAACGGGGAGGGTGGGGGCCCAGTGGGCCAGGTGGGACTCGAACCCACATGTCCCTCCCGGGACGCAACATTTTAAGTGTCGTGTGTCTGCCAATTCCACCACTGGCCCGCTTCTGATTGTAGCATGGGGTCAGCGTGGTGTCAATCCCCGCACGCAGGGGGACTCTTCTCTTTATGGCTCAATCCAGCCGCCGGTGTACCCACAGCGCCAGTTGCCCTAGCAGGTAGTTGAGGATGAAATAGATCAGCGCGACGACATAGATCGTCTCCATAGGGTTGCGCTGGCCCTGATAGAGGATCTCGGCGTGCCGGGTGAGTTCGCGCAGGCCCACGATGTAGCCCAGGCTGGTGTCTTTGAGCAGCGTGACGAACTGGGCGATCAGCGGCGGCAGCATATGGCGGAATGTCTGGGGCAGGATGACGTAGCCCATGGCCTGGAAGTAGCTCATCCCCAGCGAGCGCGCCGCCTCCATCTGCCCTGTGGGCAGCGCCAGGATGCCCGCCCGCAGCGTCTCCGCGTTCACCACAGTGGTGTACAGCGTCAAGGCGATCACCACCGGCCACATCACGGCCAACTCCACCCCCTGGCGTGCCAGAAAGCGGAACGTGAACCAGATAAACAACAGCACCGGCAGCGCGCGGATGCCCTCAATCAGCAAGACCGCCGGGATGCGCAGCGGCAGCGGGGCCGACAGCCGTAGCAGGGCGAAGACCGTCGCCAGGGGCAGACTGAGCAGGATGGAGAGCAGCGCCACCAGCACCGTCGTGCCCAGGCCGTTCGCCAGGAAACGCCAGGCCCACCACCACTCGCCGGTGAAGGGCCGCTCGGCCAGGGTGCCGCTGGCCTGAATATCGTAGAAGAACGGCTTAAAGCGCGCCGGGTCCATGCGGAAGAGGATAGGGATCAGGCCCAGCACGATCAGCGCGCCCAACAGCGCCTGCCAGCCCTCCGGCAGACGCAACGCCAAGCGGCGACGCAGCGGGCGTGTCACGGGTGGAGCCAGGGCAGTGTCCATCATGTGGCGCGGTGAGTGCGCAGGCGTTGCTCGGCGGCGTTGACCAGCGCGCTCAAGGGCACGGTCAACACCAGGTAAAGCAGCCCGGCGATCAGGAACGAATAAGGGTTGAAGGTGCGCCCCTCAATCGTCTCGGCCTGCAACATGACCTCCGGCACGCTGATCGCACTGGCCACCGAGGTGTTCTTGACCAGGGCGATGAACACCGTCCCCAACGGGGGCACCACGTTGCGGAACACCTGGGGCAACAAGACGTAGCGCATCATCTGGATATAGGTCAGGCCCAGCGCCCGCGCTGCCTCTATCTGGCCGTAATGGATGGCCTGGAGGCCCGCCCGCACCACCTCGGCCACGAAGGCCGCCGTGTACACCGAGAGGCCCACCACCGCGCTCTGGATCGGGTCAAAGCGCAGCCCGGCTTTGGGCAGCCCCAAGAAAATAAAGAACAAGACGATCAGCAGCGGGATGTCGCGGAACAACTCCACGTAGCCGGTGGCTACAACACGCAGCGGGGCAATCGGCGAGACGCGCAACACGCCGATCAGCGTGCCGATCACCAGGCTGATGGCGATAGAGGTCAGCGACAGCCACAGGGTCAGCCGCAGGCCCTCCAATAGCAGCCGCCAGTTTTCCGGGGCCATAGCAAACCGGGGAGGGCCTGGCGTGCGACCCGTGAGGAAGCTCACCGATCACACGCCAGGCCGCCGCGAGCCACACCGTTCACAGTGTGGTCCAGGCGGGGCGCCGTCTCGCCCCTACTGCATTGCGGCCCTCCAGTCGTCCGGCGGAGGCTCCGGCACGTTGTCCTTGGAGATCCACGTCTGATAGATCTGCTTCCAGCGGCCATCGGCCTTCATGGCTTTGATGACCGTGTTGACCACCTCCAGGAGCTCCGGGTTGCCTTTGGCCACGCCCGCACCGTAAGGCTCCTTGGTGAACTGGCCGCCCACTACCTGCCATTTGTCCGGCTCCTGGCGGACAAAGCCGTACAGAATGATGTCATCGGTGGTGACCGCATCCACCTGCCCGGCCTCCATGGCAGCCACCGCGTCGGCGTACTTGTCAAACAGGCTGACCTCGGCCTCCGGCGCCTTCTGGCGGATGTTCTTCTCCGAGGTGGAGCCTTTGACCGTCCCCACCTTCTTCCCCTTCAGGTCGGCCAGACCCTTGATCGGGCTGTTCTTGGGGACGAGCAGTGATTGGCCGGCGACATAGTACACCACCGAGAAGTCAATCTGCTGCAGGCGTTCCTCGTTGATCGTCATGGTGGAGAGAATCACATCCACCGTGCCGTCCTGGAGATAGGGGATGCGGTTTTTGGAGATAGCCTCCTTGAACTCCACCGCGTTGCGGTCGCCGAAGATGTACTCGGCAATCGCCCGCCCGATCTCCACATCAAAGCCCTCAAGCTGGTTGGTCTTGGGGTTGAGGTAGCCGAAGGTGGGGATGTCATATTTGACGCCAATGATGATCTTGCCCCGGTCCTGAATCTTGCGCAGGAGCGTGCCTTCCGGGGCCTTTGGGAGGCCTTTGCCGCCTGTTGTGCCAGGGGCCGCCGGCGCGCCGCCGCAGGCGCTCGTTACCAGGGCAATAAGCGTGAGCAGGGCAAGACTGCGCAGCCAGAATAGTCGCATGGGATTCTCCTCCTTCCTTATGTTAATTAATTGTGTTTGTGTCGCCGTGTCAGGGTCCTTGTGGCGTTCCACCCCCTTTCTGTGTGTCAACCGGGAAAGCCCGCACGGGGCTTCTCTTCGGGCTGCACCTCTCAGCAGCCCGGTTCGCCGGGATGGCCACAACAGGCCTGGCGACGCGCCAGGCGGGCCCACAGGTTGCGCGTGAGCGTCATCACCTTCCGGTCCAGCGGCATGGGTACTGACAGGTTGGTGAAATAGACGTGTAGGGTTTCTCCCAATGAGCGTTTGCGTCTTGCCATGAGCAGGTTGGAGATTAGAGGTCGGAGATCAGAGATTCATCTCCGACCTCCGATCTCCATTATCCATCATCCAGCCGTTGGCGGTCTCTCTGCCGCCAGCTTCTTCTCCTCCTCCACCAGGACGCGGCGCAGCACCTTGCCCACCATCGTCTTAGGCAACTCGCTGCGGAACTCAATATGGGTGGGAATCTTATACTTCGCCAGCTTGTCCTGGCACCACTCGCGGATCTCCTCCGGTGTGGCCGTCTCACCGGGCTTGAGCACGATCCAGGCTTTCACCGTCTCGCCGCGATAGGGGTCAGGGATGCCGGCGACGCCGACCTCCTGGACCTTGGGGTGGGTGGCCAGGACCTCCTCAATCTCGCGCGGCCAGACCTGGAAGCCGCTGGCCTTGATCAACTCCTTCTTGCGGTCCACAATATAGAAGTAGCCGTCCTCGTCCATGCGGGCAATATCGCCGGTGTACAGCCAGCCTTCACGCAGCGCGTTGGCCGTCTCAGTGGGCATTTGCCAGTAGCCGCGCATGAGCTGCGGGCCGGTGAGCACCAGTTCACCGATCTCACCCACGCCCAACTCGGTCACGCCATCGTCCAGGCTGACGATCTTGCAATCCACATCGGGGAAGGGCAGACCGATGGAGCCTTCCTTGTTCAGGCCGTACATGGGGTTGCAGTGGGTGGCTGTGGGGGCCTCGGAGAGGCCATAGCCTTCGGCCAGCTTGCCGCCGGTCAGGGCCTCAAAGCGCTTTTTGGTCTCCAACAGCAGCGGCGCCGAGCCGGAGATGCAGGCGCGGATGCTCCTCAGGTTGACCTTGCCCGCCTGAACGTCAGGGTGGTTGTTGATGGCGTTGAACAGCGTGGGCACGCCCATGAAGATGGTGGGGTGGTACTTGTTGATGTTGTCCAGCAGGTCATGGATGTCGCGCGGGTTGGGCACCATGACCAGCGCCCCGGCCAGGGCAATGCAGATGCTCATCACCGCCACCATGCCGTAGACGTGGAAGAGGGGGATGGCGGCCAGATAGACTTCCTTGCCGGGCTGGTTGTCCACCAGCCAGGCTTTGATCTGCAGCGTGTTAGCGACCAGGGCGCGATGGGGGATCACGGCGGCCTTGGATAGGCCCGTTGTGCCCCCGCTGTACTGGAACAGGGCGATGTCGTCCGGCCCAATCTCCAGTTGAGGGCGTTGGTCGGGCGTGTATTGCCTGAGCAGGTCCTGAAACCCCAGGTCGCCATCGCGCAATTCCACGCGGTGGCCGTCCTTCTTCTCCTTCGCCAGGGTGAATAGCAGGCGCAGGACGGGCGGCAGGTACTCCTTGATGTTGGTGACGATCAGGCGCTTGAGCGGCGTCTTGGGCTGGACCTCCTTGACGCGGTGATAGAAGTTGCTCATCACCAGCGCGATCTCAGCGCCGCAATCGTTGAACTGGTGCTCCATCTCGCGTGGCGAATACAGCGGGTTGGTGGCGACGACGATGCCGCCTGCTTTGAGGATGGCGTAATAGCTGATCACGAACTGGGCGGAGTTGGGCATGAAGATGACCACGCGGTCGCCTTTCTTCACGCCCAGGGCCGCGAGCGCTGCGGCCAGCCGGTCAGTGGCCTCATTCAGTTCGCGGTAGGTCACGCGATGCCCCTTGAAGAGAACGGCGGTGTGATTGGGGAAATCACGTGCCGAGTTCTCCAGAAAGGTGTGCAGTGGGTGCTCCGGGTAGGGCGCGAGCGAGTGCGGCACACCTTTGTCGTAATACTTAAACCAGGGTCTATGTTCCATGTCTCCTCCTCCCAAGCGACCTGTCCAGACGGCAGGTGGCACAAGTGCTTCCCCTGGGTCAGACGATGCGGCTGAACCCGCATCTTCCCCCTCTGGCAAGGATAGGCAGCGCGCCAGCGCTCAGATTCCTGTGGCGATGATCACCCCCTTTCTGGAGGGCGGTGAGACCTGGTAAGGAGAGTATAGTAGGATACGCGCTGGCTGTCAATTGCGTCTGCGCCAGGTGAAAGCGCACCTGGCTGCGGCCGGATATTGGTACCGGGCGGGGGAAGGTTAGGGTGGGTAAATCCATGCTGAGGGGAGATTAAGGCCGATCAGCGTAGTCGTAGAACCCTCGGCCGATCTTGCGCCCCAGGCGCCCGGCAGCCACCAGGCGCTTGAGCAGGGGCGCAGGCCGATAGCGGTCCTCGCCCCACTCCTCCTGCAAGGCTTCCATGACGCCCAGCACAATGTCAACCCCGATCATATCGGCCCATTCCAGCGGCCCATGAGGGTAGCGCGTCCCCAGCTTCATGGCCATGTCAATGTCCTCGGCGCTGGCGACATGCTCCATGAGCGCGGTGGCCGCCTCGTTGATCAGGCTGCAAATGACCCGCGCCCGCACCAGTCCCGGCCCATCGGCCACCGCCAGCGGTTCTAACCCCAACCCGCGCCAGAAGTCCAGCGCCCGCGCCCAGGCCGCGTCGCCTGTCTGGAGCGCACGGGCCACTTCCACCAGGTCGCCCCGTTGGACCGGCGGCAGGAGGCCAAAGCCGCTGACCTGTTCCGGATAAATGGCCCAACTCGCCGCCTCGGTCGCCGAGGCCCGCAGGCAGGAGACGAGCAGCAGCGCATCGGTGGGGAGACTATCGGCCAGCACCTCAACCATCTCGCGCTTGCTTTCTTTGGAGGCGTTGAACAGCTCAACGGCCACCTCCACGCTGGCGGCCTGCACCAGGACACGCTCCAGGCCCTCCTCGTCCTCCAGGTCCTTCGCCAGATAGAGCGATGTATCGTGTCCGGCCTGGCGGCACAATTGGAACAGCATCTCCACGACGGGGCTTTCCCCGGCTAACAGGACGCGCATGGCTGCTCTGTTCGCTTCCGTTGGATTCTGTGACTATATGACCGACTTGAAGGATTGTCAAACTCGCGGGTGTGTTTCATAGTTGGGGCGAATTGACCCGGCGATTGCGATCGCCGGCCATCCCTATACCCAGACCCGCTCTGTCGTTGAGCGCGAGTTGGTATATAATAGAACACATGGATTACGAACCGGTCATCGGTTTAGAGGTACACGCTGAACTCCAGACGCGGTCCAAGATGTTCTGCGGCTGTGCGGTGGTGGATTCCACCCAGGCCGAGCCGAACCTGTACGTCTGCCCCGTCTGTACCGGCATGCCCGGTTCGCTGCCGGTGGTCAACCAGCGGGCGGTGGAGTACGGCATCATGGTGGGGCTGGCGCTGCATTGCCGTATTCACCCCATCAATGTCTTCAGCCGCAAGTCGTACTTCTACCCCGACCTGCCCAAGGGCTATCAGATCTCGCAGTACGACCTGCCCCTGGCGGTCAACGGCTGGCTCAGCATTGAGGTGGACGGCGAGGAACGGCGCATCGGCATCCGGCGGGTCCACCTGGAGGAGGACACCGGCAAGCTGCTCCACATGGATGGGATCAGCCTGGTGGACTTCAATCGCTCAGGCGTGCCGCTCCTGGAGATCGTCTCCGAGCCGGACCTGCATTCACTGGATGAGGTGCGGGCTTACGCCACGAAGCTGCGCTCCATCCTGCGTTATCTGGGCGTGAACTCCGGCGACATGGAGAAGGGCGTCATCCGCTTTGAGGCCAACGTCTCGGTGCGCCCGGCAGGCTCAACCCGGCTTTACACCCGCACCGAGATCAAGAACCTGAACAGCTTCCGCGCCCTGCTGCGCGCGGTGGAGTACGAGATCCACCGCCAGACGGCGCTGATGCGGGCCGGGGGGACGGTGAAGCAGCAGACGCTAGGCTGGGATGAGGGCCGGGGCATGACGGTGCCGCAGCGTAGCAAGGAGTTCGCCGAGGACTATCGTTACTTCCCCGAACCGGACCTGCCGCCGCTGGAGATCAGCCCCGCCTGGGTGGAGCAGATCGCGGCGCAACTGCCCGAACTGCCCGATGCCAAGCGCGAGCGCTTCATGCGCGATTATGGCCTGTCGCGCTACGACGCCGCTGTGCTCGTGGCCGAACGCGCCGTGGCCGACTACTTTGAACAGGCCGTCCACGAGGGTCAGGCACAGGCGGAGCGCCCGATCAGCCCCAAGACGATTGCGAACTGGATCACAGGCGAGATCTTCCGGCTGATGAAGGAGACAGACACGGAAATTGAGCAGGTGCGCGTCACCCCGGCGCACCTGGTGGCCCTGATCCGCCTGGTGGAGGCGGGCACGATCAACATCAACACGGGCAAAGAGGTGCTGTCCGAGATGTTTATGAGCGGGCGGTCGGCGGAGGCGATTGTGCAAGAGCGCGGCCTGGCGCAGATCAGCGAGGAGAGCGTGCTGGCCCAGGTTGTGGCCCAGGTGTTGGCCGGGCACCCTCACGAGGTGCAGACGTATCTGAGCGGCAAGGAGACGGTGGCGCGCTGGCTGATGGGCCAGGTGATGCGGGCGACGCAGGGCAAGGCCAACCCGGCCTTGGCCCAACGCCTGCTGGAGGAGCGGTTGGCGCAGTTGAAGCAAGGGCAGGGCATTTGACAGGCTCTGATCATTGGGGTAACATCACGACCAGATGGCCGCAGGGTAGGCCAAAGGAGGAACGGCTTCAGCCGTCAGCAGGAACGGCTTCAGCCGCGAAGGGGTAGGAGCGGCTTCAGCCGCGAAGTGAACATAGAGAGGAGCGCGAAGATATGTACCATCGTGTGCTGATCATCGGGAATTTGGGGGGAGACCCCCAGATGCGCTATATGCCCAGCGGTGACCCGGTCACCACGTTCAACGTGGCCACGAACGAGCGTTGGACCGACCAGAACGGCCAACAGCAGGAACGCACCATCTGGTGGCGGGTCTCGGTCTTCGGCAGGCAGGCGGAGGTCTGTAACCAATATCTGACGAAGGGCAGGCAGGTTCTGGTGGAAGGGACCATGCAGGCGGACCCCAACACAGGTGGGCCGCGTATCTGGACCCGGCAGGACGGCACACCGGCGGCATCCTTTGAGGTCCGCGCCCGCACGGTGCGTTTCATAGGCAGCCGCGCTGAGGCGGCTGCCCCTGGCCCGGCGGTGCATGAGACCGGGGCGCCGCCGGCCTACGGCGAGGAGATTGAAACGGAAGAGGATTTGCCCTTCTGAAATTCTGGCGACCGGCATTCAGTGCTCAGCCATCCGCTGAGCGCTGTGTCCTATGCTGGACCTCCCCCATCGCCGCTTTAACCCGCTCACGCGTGATTGGGTGCTCGTCTCGCCGCAGCGCACGCAACGGCCCTGGCTGGGCCAGGTGGAAAAGCCGCCGCCTGAGGAGCTGCCGGCTTACGATCCCACCTGCTATCTGTGCCCCGGCAACGCACGGGCCGGGGGCGTCAGAAACCCGCACTACACCTCCACCTTCGTGTTTGACAACGACTTCGCGGCCCTGCTCCCGCCCAACGCCGAGCAGCCGACGGCGAGCAACGGGCAACATGGGCTGTCTTCTCCCCTGTTCAGGGCCGAGCCGGAATACGGCATCTGCCGGGTGGTGTGCTTCTCGCCGCGCCACGACCTGTCCTTGCCCGAACTCCCCCAGGCCCAGGTGGAGGCCGTCGTCGCCACCTGGATTGACCAGACACGCGAGCTGGGCGCGCACGACTTCATCCGCTATGTGCAGGTGTTTGAGAACAAAGGCGCGATGATGGGCGCCTCCAACCCGCACCCGCACAGCCAGATATGGGCCTCCCGCCACGTGCCCAATGAACCGGCGAAAGAGACCGGCGCCCAGGCGGACTACCTGCGCGAACGGGGGGGCTGCTTGCTTTGCGCTGTGCTGGCGGCGGAGCGCAGCAGCGGCGAACGGCTGGTGGTGCAGAACGGCGACTTTACCGCGCTTGTCCCCTTTTGGGCGGTCTGGCCGTTTGAGGTCCTGCTGCTCCCCCACCGCCACATGGCCGGGCTGACCGATCTCACGCCCGCCGAGGTGAGCGCCCTGGCAGACATACTCCGCCGCGTGACCATCCGCTACGACAACCTGTTTGAGACCTCCTTCCCCTACTCTATGGGCTTCCATCAGGCCCCCAGCGACGGCCAGCCCCACCCTGAATGGCATCTCCACGCGCACTACTATCCGCCGCTGTTGCGCTCGGCCACGGTGCGCAAGTTCATGGTGGGCTACGAGATGCTGGCCATGCCCCAACGCGATCTGACGCCGGAGAGCGCGGCGGCGCGCCTGCGGGCGCTGAGCGAGCGACATTACCGCGCCGGGTAGCGGGCGTAGCCCCCCACCCCAGCCCTCCCCCACACGGGGGAGGGGGTCAGGCCCGGCTATAGGATTGAAGCCGCGCCTGAGGGCCTTATGGGGAAGAAGCGAGACCGGCGGCTCTGCGCAGGTCCGCGATCAGTGCGTTCCAGGCGCGCACCGCCGCCGGGCGGTCATGCTCCAGTTTCCTTGATTCCTGTAAATAATCCGTTGAGTACCGCTTCAGCCGCAGGACGAGTGCGGGTTGCACGACGGCCAACGTGGGAATGCCGTTCGGGCCGGGGAAGACCTGGCCGTGCTGCTCCATCAGCCTGAACCGGGGCGCGATCAGGGCTTTGGCCGCAGGCCCGCCGATGCACACGATCACCTTCGGCTGAACGAGCGCGATCTCCTGGTCCAGCCAGATACGGCAGGCACGCACCTCGTCGGCTTTAGGCTCGCGTATCCGGCGGGGGCCACCCCCGCCGGCCAGCGCCAGGCACTTGGTGATGTTGGTCAGCCAGATGTCCTCACGCCTCAGGCCGGCCGCCGCGAGCGCCTTATCCAGCACCGGGCCGGACGGCCCGGAATAGGGGTGGCCGCTCCGGTCATCGCTCTCGCTCGGCCCCTGGCCGATGAGCATAATGCGGGCGTGGGGGTGGCCCTCGCCGAAGACGACCTGGCGGCGCCCCTCCGCCAGGCGGCAGCGGATACAGGTGAGCGCCTGGGCACGCAGCTCGCCAAGCGCCTGTGTAGTCTCATCTACCGGGGTAGGCTCAACCATAAGGCAGGGCAGTAGTATAGGCCGCCTGGGATGGGATGGCAATCTCAATCCATCGCCGATTTCCGCATCTCCATCGGCAGGCCGGTTGCTGGATGCGGGTGAAAGCGATTGGCTGTATAGTCTTTTGGAGGAATGGCCGGGTTTGTGCGTAGATCATCCAGGGTGGGGCTTTGCGCACCCCCCCGATGTCGGGCGGCAAATTTGGGCCGATTGGGGAGGGGGGTGCGCAAAGAGGTGCAAGGGGGTTAGAAGCAACGAACGCCCGCGAGGGCATTAAGATGCACCCCCCTTGCTCCCCCCCGCAAGCGGGGGGGGGCGGGAGGGGCTGATGATCCCCCCTTCCCCCGGCCGGGCCGCAGATGTGCATATTTGCGCCACTCGTGTTAGACTATGGGGCACAATACGGATTGGATAGCCTGCTCTACAGGCAGCACGGAGGCATCATGAACCAGCCACCTGGCCCACTGCGCGGCCCGCAACCCGGCCCCATGCCGGTCAATATTGAGTTGCCCCCCGACCTGGAGGCAATTTACTCCAATTTCGCCCTGATCACCCACTCGCCCTCCGAGGTCGTCATTGACTTCGCCCGCATCCTGCCCAACACGCCGCGCGCCAAGGTCTATGCGCGCATTATCATGACGCCGCTGCACGCCAAGCTGCTGCTGCGCGCCTTGGGCGAAAACCTGTCCAAGTATGAAGGCCAGTTCGGCGAGATCAATATCCCGGAGGGCGGCTCGCTGGCCGACTCGCTGTTCCGCTTCAAACCGCCGGGGGAGTGAGCATGGAGCGCCTGGAGCATATTGGCGAACGCATTCGCCAGGACCTGGAGGCCAGGAATGCGGCCCGCGAACAGGCGCTCCAGCGTTCGCGGGCGCTCATCCGCTTTTGCGCCCACACCATCCGCGCCGTCCACCGCGAGGATTGGGCCGGCGCACGCCAGCTTTTGGCCAGGGCCCGCCAGGCCGCCGAGGAAATGATCGCCGACCTGGCCCTCTACCCCGACCTGTACCATGCCGGGTACACCCAGGATTCCCTCAAGGAATACGCCGAGGCCAGCATCGTCTATGCCCTGATCGCCGGCGAGCCTTTGCCAGGGCCGGAGGACCTGCATGTGGAGTCGGCGGCCTATCTGAACGGCCTGGGCGAGGCGACGGGCGAATTGCGCCGGCGGGCGCTGGACATCATCCGCCACGACCACACCGAAGAGGCCGAACGCCTGCTGGAGATCATGGACGATATCTACAGCCTGCTGGTGACCATGGACTTCCCCGAAGCCATCACCGGCGGGCTGCGCCGCACCACCGACATGGTGCGCGGCGTGCTGGAACGCACGCGGGGCGACCTGACCAGCAGCCTGCGCCAGCAGCGCCTTCAGGATGCCCTCAAAGCCTTTGAGGAGCGCATCAGCCGGCGTGAGACCCCCTGACGCCCCCAGAGCCGAACGGCTGATCCGCGCCAGCGAGGTGGCCCACTACGCCTTCTGCCGCCGCGCCTGGTGGCTGGCGGCGGTGCAGGAGGTGCCCTCGGCCAACATCCAGGAGTTGATCGCCGGTGAACGCGGCCATGCCCGCCATGGCCGCCGGGTGAGCTTGCTGCGCGCCCTCAACGCCCTGGCCTATCTCCTTTTGCTCCTGGCCCTGATCGTCGGCGGCATCTGGGCCTGGGCCGCTTTGACCGCGCCTTAGGAGGGAATTCCCCCCGGTGTCCCTGGGCCACGTTGCTCTCGTTCTGCTCCTGTTGGGGCTGGCGCTGCGATGGTGGGTGCGCCGCGACCGCGCCCATAGCGGGTTGCCCGCCGGGCGGGTGATCTACGCCGACACCAACAACCACGGCCACCCGCGTGACGCCCTGGTCTCCTACCGCTATGGGCTGAGCGGTCGCCCCGACTATGTGGTCAAAACGCGGGAGGGGCTGGTGCCGGTGGAGATCAAGACCGGCCAGGCGCCCCCCAGGCCGCACGAGGGGCATGTGCTCCAACTGGTGGCCTATTGCCTGCTGGTGGAGGAGACCACAGGCCAGCGCCCTACGCACGGCCTGATCCGCTACGCCGACCGCGCCTTCCGCGTGGACTACACCCCCGAACTCCGCGCCGCGCTGCTCCAGACGCTCGCCTGGATGCAGGCCGACCTGGCGGCGGCAACGGTGGCGCGCAGCCACAACCAGCCCGCCCGCTGCCGTCGCTGCGGTTACCGCCAGGTGTGCGGCCAGGCGCTGCCCCAACCACAAGGCTAATCCGTTAGTAGGGGCACGGCATGCCGTGCCCCTACTTTGAATGCCAATGATCGGTTTCACTACCGGACACTTTTTAGGGTGACGACTTTGGAGCGGGCTGGCGCGGGCTGGAAGGCCACCGGAAGGGGGAGCGCTTCATCTAGGAAGTGGTCCAGTAAGCGTAGGCCCAGTTGGAA
>Ga0101945_1000435_pt1 | contig 71828 bp, 83 predicted proteins | sample DewCreD2012metaG_2_FD_75246 | JGI IMG/M metagenome (GOLD analysis project Ga0101945, IMG submission 75246) | Hot spring sediment bacterial and archeal communities from British Columbia, Canada, to study Microbial Dark Matter (Phase II) - Dewar... ... | reverse complement strand
GGGTTTGGCGCCTGATCATGATCTTTCCTCCCCGTGATTCCCCAGAACAGCTCGGCAGGCGGGCGGCCCCGGGTTCGGTAGCCCGTGTGGGGCCGGCGGTGGTTGTAGAACTCCAGGTACCGGTCCAGGGCGGCCTGCAAGGCCCGCAGGTGGGTGAAGAACCGGCGGCGGAACTCCACGCGCCACAGCTCGGTGAGGATGGTGCCCTGCAGGCGCTCGACGAAGCCGTTGGTCCAGGCGTGACGAGGCCGGGTGCGGGTATGCCGGATTCCGTAGACGGCACAGGCTTGGTCGAAAGCACCCCGGTACTCGCTGCCGCAGTCGGTGAGCACCCGCCTGAGGGGCCATCCAGCGGCCCGGTAGACCGGGAGCACCCGGGCGGTGAGGAAGCGGGCGGCCGCCTGGGCCGAGAACTCGGTGCTGACCTGGGCCACGGCGTAGGAGCAGGCGGCGTCGCAGGCGGTGTACTGCCAGACCTTTCCCACCCCCTTGAGCTTCCCGATGTAGAAGGTGTCCAAGCAGACCAGCTCGCCGGGCTGCTCCGCCGCCACGTGACGGGGTCGGCGGCGTCGGGCTGCAGACAACGCGCGCCGGGTCCGATCGGTGAGCAACCCTGCCGTCTGGGCGCTGTGCACCTCCAGGACCGCCAGCCGCTTGTAGCGGGTCTGCAGGCCCACGCGGCGCAGGAACCGGTAGATGGTGGCCGGGGCGAGGTTCCAGCCGCCGTGCTCGGGGCGGGCCAGGTGGGCGCCGATGCGCGCGGGGCCCCAGGTAGGATGCGCCAGGGCGACCGCGAGGAGGGCCCGTTCGGCCTCCACACTGAGGGTGGGAGGCCGGCCTCGGCTCGGCCCGGGGCGCTTGGGATACAGCCCATCGGGCCCGTAGGCCAGGTACCGGCGCCGCCACCGGTAGAACAGGGTGCGGGAGATCCCGAACTCCCGGCAGGCCTGGCTGACGTTGCCCAGGGCTTGCGCCCGGGCTATCACCCGCAGGCGGAAGGCGTGTACACTGGCCTCGAGGGTCATAGGCGGTCCTCCCCGTCACCCCATGAGGGGTTGGTGTCCAACGGGAAGGATACGTCATATGACCCTCCTCTGCTGTAAACAGAACCCTGAAACAGTTCACACTAGGACCGTGAGCACCGGGAGGAGGGGCTGGACGAGCGGGCCGATGAGAAGCGCGTAGGCCACCGTGCCCACACCTACGCTCCCGCCCAACAGCCAGCCCGCGGCCAAGACGGTGACCTCGATGGCCGTGCGCACAGCGCGGACCGATCGACCCGTGCGGGCCACGAGACCGGTCATGAGGCCGTCCCGCGGCCCTGGCCCGAACCGTGCGCCGATGCACGCCGCGGTGGCCACGGCGTTGAGCACGACGGCGCAGGCGAGGAGCGCCGCCCGCACGCCGAGGTCTTCGGCGCGAGGGATGAGGGCCAGACTCAGGTCTGCCGACGAGCCGACCACGAACACGTTGCTGACCGTGCCCAGCCCCGGCCGCTGGCGGATGGGGACCCACAGTAGGAGCACGAGCGCGCCCGTCACGTTCACCACCGTGCCGAAGGTCCAGCCAAGCTGACGCGCTACCCCCTGGTGGAACACGTCCCAGGGGTCGAGCCCCAGGTCGGCCCGGACCATGAGGGCGAGGGAGAATCCGTAGAGCACCAAGCCTGCGTACAGCTGCGTGACCCTTCGGAACATCATGCCTTCCGTCCGCGACGTCGTGTGTCCTGCGGCGACAGGGGGTTGGCCGACCGTACCCGGGGCTCGACCCGACCGGCTCCGAGGTCAGCCGCCAGCCCTTCTACGGCGGACCAAACCCGACGCATCCGATCCAGCGACGGCTGCACGTCCGGTTCCAGCGTGAGCTGCACGACACGGAGGACCCGCTCCTTCCGATCGAACCTCGCGTCGAGGCGTCCGATGAAGCGGTCGCCCTCCAGGACGGGCATGGTGTACGGACCGTATCGGCGCTTGGTCGGGGGAAGGTAGATCTCCCACGAGTACCGGAAGCCGAACAGGTCAGCCAGGCGCTCTCGGTCCCACAACACATTGTCGAGGGGCGGGAGGAGGTACACGTCGGGCGCCACCCTCGCTTCCGAGAGGGATTCCAGCAGGGGGACGAGCGCCGAGAGCACGTAGTAAGTGCGCCGCACGCCCTCCACTTGCACCGGCCGCAGCACGCCCTGCTGGACCAACCGTTCGACCGCCTTCTTGCGCTCCGTGACTGGCCACCTACGCCACCCAAAGTGCGGGTCGCCGACCTGGGTGACCCCGTACGCCCTCAGGTACTTGTGCAGCAGCGTGTCCCAAGAGCCCGCGCCGTCTGTGCGCCCCAGCCATTCGGTCGTGAGGGTGAAGTAGCGTTCGTCAGCCTGCCGGTAAGCGACCACCACCTCGCCCGCCTCCCACAGGTGCTCCAGCGCCTGCGAGGTAGCCTTGGTCTTCGCAGCCTCCAGGTCCCAGTAGCCAACTACGCGGTCCGCCGACTCGAGGCGCCGGGCGGGGAGGGGGCCCTCGGTGCGGAGACGCTCTCGGACGTAGCGCAGGGCCGCCTTCGTCGTCGGTGCGAGATCCCTGAGCCTAGCGCGGAACCTCGCGCGAACTGGCTCGAAGATCGGGTAGTCCTCGAAGGGGAGGACGCACCGGCCGTGGGCCCAGTATTCGAAGACGAGCTTGCGTCGGTAAAGGGCTTCGAGCTGCTCTGAGCGGTAGGTGGCCACACGGTTGCGCAGCACGAGGTGGTGGTTCCGGTCGACCACGGCGACGGGATCGAGCTGGACTGCCTCGAGCCGGCGGATCGCCTCCAGCACCCCGTCCTCGCCGCGGAGTTGCTCGCGCCAAGGGACACCCTCTGTGCGCTGGCCCCGCCGCCCGGTCCACCGCAACAGGCCGCTGCGGGCCAGGACGAGGCGGCGTAGACGCACCACCGAGGTCCGGCATACCGTCTCATTCCAGCTCATCGGTCCTCAGGGTATGAGGTGCGTGGTCGCAGCTGCAACGAGGGGTCAGCCGGCCGGGGGCCGGAGGTCCCCTCGACGCGACGCCAGGGCACGCTCCTCCGCGCGACGGTCGTACCCGGGAGCGGGAGGGAGTTCAGCCTCGAGGTGCCAGCGCACGGTGTCGCGGAGCCACTGGTCCAGGGGTGTGGGTCGGAATCCGAGTTCGGCGGTGGCCCGCGAAATGTCCAACACGAACCGGTGGAGGAACGGCGGGCGGTACCAGGGAGTTTCCCGGCGGAGGTCGTCCTCCGGAATCACCACCACGGGGTCGGGGACCCCACACGCGTCAGCCGCGAGCCGGACGAACTCCTCCAGAGCGACGATCTCCGCTCCGGCGACGTTGTACGTTTTGCCGAAGGCTGCGGGGTTGCCGGCGGCCAGCACGATCGCGGAGGCCACGTCGCGGCTGTACGCCTGCCGCCAGATGGGGGCCGGGTATCGGCGGGGGACGATGACCGGCCCTCCGTCCCGGATGCGCTGGTACCAGAACCACCCGCGCAAGGTGGGGTCCCGCGGCCCCTGCACGATGGGCGGCCGGATGACCGTAAACGGTACCGTCTGCTGCTCCCGGAGGACCTGCTCGCAGGCCCGCTTGCCCTCTGCGTACCCGCCGTCGCCCCGCAGGGACAAGTCCGCGGCTTCCTCGGGAACCGGCCGGAAGACGTCGGGAGGCGCGAAGTCCGGGTACACCGCGCCGCTGCTGGTGAGTAGGTAGTGGCCGGCGCCAGGGCCGAGCGCGTCGAGGACCGACGTCACGTCCTGCGGCTGGAAGGCGATGTTGTCCACCACGGCGTCGAATCGGCGGCCCCGCACGGTAGCCGCAACCGCCCGAGGGTCGCTCCTGTCGCCGGGGACGTGCTCGACTCGGTCCCAGAAGGGAGGACGTCGGCGCCCCCGGCTGAAGACCGTGACGTGGTCGCCACGGTCGAGGAGCTGTTCGACCAGGTCCCACCCGAAGAACTGCGTCCCTCCGATGACCAAGACGTGCACCGGCGCCTCCCTTCCACGGACCAGACTCCGGAGTGCCGTTGCGCTCTTCCGAAGACCTCCTGGACACTCAGGTCCTTGCCACGGCGGCGTGCCCAAGAGTCGTACGCTCGGTATCTCGTTGCCTGGACCACTCCTCTTCGTGGTGTTGACTCCGCGACCCTTGCGGATCGGTTCACGGCCTGGCGCGGCCGGGTCGTCAGAGGTTCTGGATCGGCGCTGGCTCCACGACGTCCGCTGGTGCGAACCCGAGGACTTTCCCGTAGAAGTCCAGTTCCGCCTCAAGGCACCGCCGGATCGTCTCCGCGCGCCGGAACCCGTGGCCCTCCCCCTCGAAGGCGAGGTACGCGGTGGGGACGCCGTTCTCGACGAACGTCCTGTACATCCGCTCGGACTGCTCGGGCGGTACGACCCGGTCATCCAGCCCCTGGAAGAAGATCACGGGCGCCCGGATGCGGTCGGCGGCATAGAGCGGCGAGCGGGCGAGGAAGAGGTCGCGGCGGGCCGGATAGGGGCCCACGAGGCGCTCCAGGTAGCGGGACTCGAACTTGTGCGTCTTGAGGTGCAGTGCTTCCAGGTCGCTCACCCCGAAGTAGCTCGCGCCCGCACGGAAGACGTCGCGGAAGGCCAAGGCCGCAAGGGTCGTGTAGCCGCCGGCACTCCCGCCCCGGATGGCAAGTCTCCGGCCGTCCACGGCTTCGCGCTCGACGAGGAACTCGGCTCCGCGGGCGCAGTCGTCCACGTCCACGACACCCCAGGCCCCCTGAAGCCGGTCTCGGTAGGCGCGTCCGTACCCCGCACTCCCCCGGTAGTCCACGTCCAGCACCGCGATCCCACGGCTCGTCCAGAACTGGACCTCGGGCCGGAGCGCGGTGGAGGCCGTGGAGGTTGGCCCGCCGTGGCAGAACACCACGAGCGGTGATTTCTCTCCCGGAGGTCCCGTGAACTCGGGGTTCCGGGGCGGGTAGAACCAGGCGTACGCCACCTCACCCTCCGTGGTCGGGAACTCGATCCACTCCGGAGTCGAAAGGAGCTCTGGATCGAGGGGGAGCTCGGCGGCGCGGCGCAGGACCTCCGTCCGGCCGGTCTCCACGTCGCACCGGACGACGCCCCAGGGCTCGGTGGGCGAGGCGGCCACGAAGAAGGCATTGTGCCCGTGGGCGCGCACGTAGACGATCTCGGTGTAGGGGAGAGGGAGGACCCGCAGGCTCCTGGAGGGGATGTGGAGCACCCCAAGGCGCCAGCCGTCGCGCTTCCGGAAGGCACAGACGATTCGGTGCGCGTCGCAGAAGGCGTAGGTCGAAAGCCCCAACCGCCACTGCGGCCGGCCGAACTCCGCGTCCAGAGGATAGAGGGACTCGGTGCGGCCGTCCGGCCACCGGTACAGGTTCCACCAGCCCGTGCGGTCCGAAGCGAAGTGAAGCACGCCATCGGGCGACCAGGAGGGTTGGAAAATGGACTCGGCCGGTCCTCCCGCCACCCGGCGCGGGTGCTGGAGGGAGCCGTCAGGGGCAACGTCCGCGACCCACAGCTCTGTTCCGTCCCACGGCATGTTCGGGGGGTTCCAGCACAGCCAGGCGAGCTTCGACCCATCCGGGTTCAGGCACGGTGAGGCGTAGAAGTCGTACCCGGAGGCAAGGACCTCCGCCGCACCGCCCTCCAGCGAAATGCTCACGAGGGTGTTCGTTGGCTCCTTGGCAGGCCCTGCGTGGTCTTCCCGGACGCAGATGAGCCGCCCGCGCCTGCGGTCCACCACGAGGTCCGCGTAGCGCCACGGACCCTCCGGGGTCACAGGACGCGAGGGCTCCCCGGGCCGGTGGCAGTAGAGCCGGTGGTCGGCGTAGTGGGAGAAGTAGACGACACCGTCTGCGACCGCTACCGCGCCGCCGCCGTACTCGTGGACCCTCGTGCGGGCATCAAAGGGCTGGGGCGTGACGTCCGAGACGGTACCGGAAGGGCTGCAACGCACCACGACGCTCCGGCCCGCTTCACTCGGCCGCGACTCCAGCCAGTAGACGTCCTCATGATCGAGGATCACCTCCGAGAGCTCCACAGTACCGGCGGCGGCGAGGGAGGCCGAAAGCGGCGAACTCCAGGAACCGTAGGGTGCGATCCGAGCCATCATGTAACCACCTCAACCTTAAGATAGACCGGCGGGGCCGGCTCAGAGTTTGTCCCCAGATGCCCCCGAGCCGGGAAATGGCGGCGCATCGGCCGCCGTCCAGACCTCGGTCTGCCAGACCAGCCCCTCGGTCCCGGCCCGCCGGTCAAACTCCGCCCCGACCCGCTTGGCGAACTCGCGAAACGCCTTTTCGGACGCAAACTCGTCGATGACCAGCACCATCCGGGGGTCCGCCTCCGATCGGTAGACCCGGTGGGCGAGCCACTCCGGCGGCGCTGGGTGTAAAGCCAGCTGAGCGCCTCCCGAAACCGCTCCCAATTCACCGGTCCAACGCGCAGCGTTGCCAGCACCCCCCATCGGTTCACCTCCTTTCCGGCTCAACCCTGCGTCGGCAAAATGTGGACGTTCATCCGGAAAAAGTTCTCGGGGTCCCACCTGGCCTTAAGCCGGGCCAGCCGCCCGTAGTTGGGCCCGTAAACGGTCGCCGCCCGCCCCAGGTCATCAGGCCCCAGGGAGTTGACGTAATGGCTGCCGGTGGCGTAGGGACGGGCTGCTGCCCAGAACTGCCCGGCCCACTCCCGCACCGCTCCCTCGTCCCCGGTCTCCTCCCACCGGCCCAGGGCCGTCAGGGTGAAAGCCGCCTGCCGCAGTCCGAAGACGGCCGACTCGGGCCCCGAACGGATTTCCCCCCGAGGTGGTCGTGGGTGGGTCAATTCTTCGTCGGCGATCCCGGGTCAGTTTGCCACCGGCGCTGACACAGGACCTCTACCTCCGGAGCCTCCTCACTCGCGCCCTGCGATCCGGCAGGATGGCAACCGGCGACCCCTGGCCCGGGCCGTGGCCTTTGTAGCAAGACCCTGCAAGAACGCCGCCCCCACTCCACCTGACCCACCTGAGCGTAAAGGGGCCGGAAGCTACTGCAGGGGCGTCGTAGGTGGTCAGAAGCCCCGGCGCAGGGCCTCGAAGATTGACTTGCGCTGCGTGGGGTGCCGCAGCACCTTCTTGCGGGCGAGGCTGGTCAGCTCGTAGTCCAGGAGCGTTGGGGCGGACAGCTCCGCCCCTCCAGCAGGGACAAGGCCTCCGAGGCCCGCGGTTCGCCAAAGAGGACAGCGCCCAGGGCTGAGGCGTCCACGAGACCGCTATCGGCTCGAGATCCTTCGGCCGCCGCCTCCGCTCAGGCCTCCTCAGCGCGCCTGCTCAGGGCTCCGGCTAGCCGGGCCACCGACTTGAGCCGAAAGGGAAGCCTCCTCCCCCAGCAACCCCCGCAGGCTCAACGCAAAGTCTTCCTCGGCGAGCCCGTGCAGGTACAGCCGCGAGCAACAGCTCCACCACCTTGGTTCGCTTCCGGGGCTTGCTCGACTCCATTCCGATACCCCTGCACTCCACTCACCTCAGCCCGTCGCTGGTGCCGCTGCCGTCCCAAAAACTCCCGCACCTCCTCCAGCACCCGCTGGATCAGCCCCTGCACCTGCCCCCGAAGCCAGACGTGGAGCGTCTCCTCAACGGGGGATTGACGGCGTGCCCTGTGTTGTGGTGCGCTCGTCGTTGAGCGGTTTGGTCTCACCAGGAGAGTACACCGCCTCTCCAATTTCCACACTTCCCGAGGGCCCTCGCTGAGGGATGGCCGGGAGGCTACACCCCGGAAAGGAGGCTCGCCGCCGCCCGTGCATCGGGGGATCGCTGCGCTGTCGGGGCCACCGTCGTGGACCGTATACCGGATCGCGTCGCAGGAAGATGCGGTGGAGGTGTTCGTCGGTCGGCCCAGGCAGGAGACGGGCTGTCCGGCCTGTGGAGCCCAGACCGACGGGCCCATCTGCTCTCCCCACCACACTTATTCACGCAGAGCCCGTGTGAGCTTGACGACATGTGCGGCGTCTGTTAGCCTGGCCGAGGCGGGGAGTCAAGTGGGCAAAGAGAGCACGCTGTACCTGCGCCGCCTGCCGCGCGACTTGGTGCGGGAGGTCAAGGCGGAAGCAGCGCGCCGCGGGCTCACCCTGACGGCGTTCGTCGCAGAGGCTTTGCGCCACGCCCTGGGTGCGCCCGCACCGCAGGCTGCGCAGGCGGCCCCGGAAGACGAGCTTGCACAGAGCCTCCGCTGGTTCGAACAGAACCGGACCCGGCTACTGCGCCGCTACCGCGGGCAGTACGTGGCCATCTACCGCAACCGGGTGGTGGACCACGACCACGACTTCGACGCCCTCGCCCGGCGGGTGCTCCGCCGGTTTGGAGGCCGGCCCGTCTGCATGCCGAAGGTCACTGAGAGCGAGCGCGTGGTCCACGTGCCCTCCCCGCGCATCGCGGGAGCATAGCGTTGCCGCGCGCACGCCGCCGGTCGCCGCACCCGTTCCCGTACGATTCCCGGCGCAGCCCGCCCGCGGCCCAGGAGGGCCTCTGCCCCGAGGGCCACGACCTCCACGATGCGAGGGCCTGGGCAGCACCCGCTGTACGGGACACGGCGGCTGAGCTGGGCGAACGATGGAGGCGACAGGCCGGACCGGGTCAGTACGTGCTCTCATCCTGCACCTGCCGCGCGCGGGTACGCCCTTGGGCCTGCCCGCCGTCGCGCGACTGACCGTGCGCGGCGTGGTGGGTTCGGCTCAGGCCACAGTGTATGCCGCGGCGGTGGAGGTGGCTGGGCGGCAGCGCAGGTGAGGTCAGCTCTCCACGCCCAGACTCTGGCGCGGGCCGTCAAGGGTCAGCACGAGGACGTTCAGGACGTTGCCCACGGCTGAGGTGTGCTGCTGTTCGCGCAGTGCGTGTTCCGGGCGCTGACGGACCGGGTCGTCCCCCACGGGTGGAACCTGCCCGGACTGCAGGACGCACATCCTGGGCGTCTGGTGTTGACATCACGATGATCATCTAGCATCAAGGTGTGAAAACCACCTTGACCCTCGACGAGGACGTAGTCGAGAAGCTGAGGGCGGAGGTTCGCCGGACGGGGCGGCCCTGGAAGAAGGTCATCGACGAGACCCTCCGGCGCGGCTTGCGAGCCCGGCGGCAAGCTCAGGCGGCGCCGCCGTCCCGCGTCCAGGCGCGCCCGTTGGGGTTGCGGCCCGGACTCGATTACAACCGCATCGCCCAGCTGGTCGACGAGGCGGTCTCCCGGTCAAAGGCGGTAACACCGCAGTCTTGCCGGTCCGAACCTCCTTCGGACCACCAGCTCCAGGTCCTCCGGCTAGAGACGATCCGCAAGCTTCGGCTCGAGCGCTCCTCGGAGGAGGAAGATCAACGCGCCGCTGGATGCGATGGCCAGGGCCATCAAGACGTACACCGTACGCACGCCGAGGGCATCCACGAGTCCTCCGGCGACGGGGAGGATGAAGAGTCTAGGGAGTTCGGCGGCGCTCTGGATCACCGTGAAGACCCGGCCGCGCCACTCGGACGGGATGCGCTCCTGGAGGACGGGCCGGAGCGGTACCGCCAGCACGCTGTTGGCGGCACTCCGGAGGAACACGAACACGGCAGCCATCCCGGGGGCCGTGGACAGACCCAGGAGGAGCGTGGCGATGGCCATGGCGATGTAGCCGGTGGCTGCGGTCGTCACCTTCCGGTCGGGCGGCGTCAGGCGGCCTGCGGCCGCTGCACCGACGGCGAGTCCGGCGGTCACGAGGCTCTGGAGCATACCGTACCCCGCGCTGTCCATGCCAAGGGCGGTTCGGGCGAGGACGACGAGGGCCACCGGGGCCGGTGCGAACCCGCAGGTGGCCAGGGCGTTCGCGGTCATGAGCCGCAGGAGGGGACGGTCGCCCCGCACGTACGCGAACCCGCCCACAAGCGCGGCCAGGTACGGTTCGTCCCGGCGGCGGGATGGAAGATCGAAGCGCTCCCGGGGGATCCCAAAGATCATGAGGGCGGACCACCCGAACGTCGCGGCGTTCGCGAGGAAGGGGACGGCGATGGAAGTACGGGCGAGGAGCAGTCCACCCGCTGCGGCGCCCAGTGCGTTCATCACGTGGAACGTGGTGGCCTGTAGCCCGGAGAGGGCCACGAGCCGCTCCCGGCCGACGATCTCAGGGGTCGCTCCAGTGTAGGCGGCCCCGAACAGCACCTCGAGCGCGGAGGAGATGGCCGCCGCACCGACCACGGACGGAAAGCCCCACAGCGTGTACAGGACGGGAATCGCGGCCGTCAGAAGCCCCCGCAGGAGATCGCAGGCGATCAGGAGTGTACGGCGATGGAACCGGTCTGCGAGGGCGCCGGCAAGCGGGCCGAGGAGCACCGGCGGCAGCATGATCGCCCACACCAGGACTCCGACCCGCGTACCCGGGTTGGGACCGGCGGAGGCGAGCCAAACGAGCGCGACGAACTGGACACCGTCCCCAAGCCACGAGATCGCGAGCCCGGGCCACAGCCGCCGCAGATCCGGGACGGACCGGAGGAGGTCGCGGTAGGAAAGGGCCGAGCGTGGCTGCACCCCAGGTCAACCGGCGGTTGTCAGCTCACGTAATGGGGGCTGTAGAGCGCTGGATCCTAGGACCGGATGGGGTATGTCTGTGAACTCCCGCCGATAGATGGTGTGCAGTTTCGCCTCCTGCTCATCTGTTACGACTTGCTGGAGGGCGATCCAGGTTTCGACAAAGGCCATCTCCAAGTTCAAGATCAATTCACAGCGTCTGCTAATGAGGTCCTCGACCCGTGCACGCTCTACGGGTCTACGCAAAAGCTCCTTGTCGATCTCAAGGCCAAGCTGAACGACCCGCTCGGCAACTTCCAGATACTGTTCCCGCCACTCGCGGGCAATATCCAGGATCCGCAACAGTTGCCCGCTGTCAAGACCTAGCTCACGATGGAAGCACAGCGCGCGTGTGCCTACCTCAGGAGTAGCCACGGTCTCTAGCCGTGGGGGGGGTATGGTTCCAGAGACACATTCCAATCACCTCCGGATTTCCTCAGGGGCAGTCTTCCCTTTTAAGGTCAGGGAAGAGAGGCATCAGGTTACCCGGCGGAAGGGGCGAGTATCCGCGGGTAGCCGCTACTCCTGGCGGGTGAGCCAGACCAGGGCGTCCGCCAGCGTGGGCTCCACAGGCCGTGCGCCGGCCGGAGGTATGCCGACCAAGCGCAGACGGAGACCCTGGCCGCGGCGCTCTGCGGCCACGATCTCGAACGCGGGGTCAAATGGGAGCGTGGGAGAAGAGACCTCGCACTCGAAGACCCAGCCCGATGCCCGGGCAGCAATCTCCGCTGGAGCGCCGGCTGCGAGGGCGCATCCGCGGTGCAGGACGAGGACTTGGTCACAGACCGCGGCCGCATCCTCCGGCTGGTGGGTGGAAAACACGATCGCCACGCGGTCCCGCAGCCGCTCGATCAGGCGGAGGACCCGGAAGCGCTCCCGAAGATCAAGGCCTGTCGTGGGTTCGTCGAGGAGCAGCAGGTGCGGCGCGTGGACGAGCGCCTGTGCGATCCGGAGTTTCTGCTTCATACCGCCCGAGAAGGTCTCTGCACTGCGTTCGTCCTCCTCAAGACCGACCGCGGCGAGCAACCGGCGGGCAGCCTCAGGATCCTCGATCCCCCGCAGCCGCATGGAGAGCGACAAGGTGTGGGCCGCGCGCTGGCGGAACGGGAAGAAGTCCGCCTCCTGCGGAAGGTAAGAGACCGTAGGGTTACGGCCTGGCCTGACCTCGGATCCGTCCAGGAATGCCGCACCGTGAGTTGGCGCCTGAAGGCCTGCGAGGACGCGCAGGAGCGACGTTTTCCCCGACGCGTTGGCGCCGAGGATGCCGAGAATCCGACCCTCTAGGACGGCACTGAGGCCGTCGAGGGCACGTACGCCGTCGTACACGACGGATAGATTGTGGAACTCGACCCGCATCGCACGCATTCCTCCCAAAAAAGGTCATGATTCAGCCGTTCCCCGATACCCGAGGCGTCGCCCCGAGGTCTATCGCTAGAGTAATGAGTAGGCGGGTGATGGGTGCGGATCCTCCGGATGCGCTTCTCGTCGAGGCCGCGCGGGCCGGTGACCGGGAGGCGATGGGCCAGCTCCTGGAGCGGTACCGACCGGCCATCGTGCGGCTGTGCGCGCGGTTGCTTGGGGACGCGCACTTGGCCGAGGACGCCTCCCAGGAGGCGGCGATCCTGGCCTGGCTCCACCTGGACCGGCTCCATCACCCGGAGGCGTTCGGCGCGTGGATGAGGGGGATCGCCCGGAACGTATGCCGGCAGTGGCGGGCGGCCCGGCAGCCCGAGGCGCACACCCCGGCGGCCCTCGCAGGAGGCGTGTGGGTGGACCCCGAGGAGGTCGTGGAGGCCGCCGAACAGAGGTGGCTTGTCCGGCGGCTGGTGGCCGCACTCCCCCCGGGCCAGCGGGCGGCGGTCGTCCTGTTCTACTTCGAGGGCCTGTCCCATGCGGAAGTAGCCCGGCGGCTACACACCTCGGTGGGCGGGGTGAAGTCAAGACTGCACAAAGGCCGAGCCGCCCTCCGCCGGCGGTGGCCCCAGGTCGAGGGAGGGAGGACAATGGAACCCTTCGTGGAGATGCGGGTGGTGGACGTGCGGAGGATGCGGGAGCAGGACCGAAGCCGCCAGGTGGTGATCTTGGAGGAGGTCGGTGGGGTGCGTCGGCTCCCCATCTGGATCGGTCCGGCGGAGGCGACCGGCATCGCGCTCTCCCTGGAACGGGTAGCCCTCCCCCGGCCCGGCCCGTACCAGTTGGCCCTGAGCCTCCTTGGGGCCTCCGGCGGCCGGGTCGTGGAGGCCCGGATCACGCGCCTTGTGGGCGACACGTACTACGGCGAGGTGGTAGTGGAGGGTGCGCGGGGTAGAGAGGCGGTGGATGCCCGGCCCAGCGACGCGATCAACCTCGCCCTTGTAGCAGCGGTTCCCGTGCGCGTGGAAGCCAGTCTCCTGCGGGAACAGCGGGCGACGGATGTGTGGTCCGCCTACCCTGAAAGTGCGGCCGAGATCGTCCAAGAGGTGGTCGCGAACGTCCAGGCCCATCAACGCCCGCAGTTCCCCTGAAGCCGCAGACTCCTCCAGGAAGGCGCGGATCGCGAGGGGGTCGGTGGCACGGTGGCGGCCGAGTCCGCGGACCCGCTGCCGCGGCCTACTCAGAGTGGTAGGCCGCCTCGAGCGTCGCCAGGTCGAACTTCACCTGCTTCAGCATCTCCGCGGCGACCCGCCCCGCTCGTCCGGGGTCGGGGTCCTCAAGCATCTGGTGGAGTCGCCTTGGGGCGAACTGCCACCGGACCCCGTAACGGTCTACGATCCAACCACACGCCTGCGGCTTCCCGCCGTGCCCGACGAACGCGTCCCAGTAACGGTCGAGCTCGTCCTGGGAGTCGCAGAGGACGAGGAAGGACACCGCGTCGTTGAAGGGGTGGTGCGGCCCGCCGCTGATGGCCACGAAGCGCTGCCCGAACAGGGTGAACCAGACCACCGCAACACCGCCCGCAGGTCCGCTGGGGGAGTCGGCGGGGAAGTGGGTGACGAAGTCCACGTGGGAGTCCGGGAACACCGTGGTGTAGAAACGAGCAGCTTCCTCGGCGTCGGTGGTGTACCACAGGTGCGGTACGAGCTTGTCCTGGACCCGGCTCGTGGGCAAGACGCCCTCCTCCGTCTGGGATCTTTCATCCGGCACGGGCCGGCCTCGCGTCGGCCTGTGCCGCGGCTGTACCAGAACCTCGTCGATCTCCGGCGCCGCGAGCTCGATGGCCTTGCCGCTCAGGCCCACGACGATCGGGGATGCTCAGGGCGCCGACGCGGTGAGCGTGCTGCAACTGTGACACGCCGTGTCGGCTCCGTCAATCGGGGCACGCCGGGAATCTCCACGGTCTCCTGAACCCAGGGTTCCGAGGGAGCCAGGCCCCACCTCGTGGAGCGGGAGGTGGGCCGCCGTAGGGGTAGGGAGGGCAGTGGGGGCGGTCGTCGGTGGGTGGTGTCCCAGTAGGCCGCTTGGCCGCCCGGGCGGGCTGGGGCTGGCCCGCCCGGTGATATCGCCCCGCTGTTCGGCGGTGTGACAAGTCCCGACCTGGCCCCGTTCAGTCATCGGACAGGGTACCGGGCAGGGTTCGAGGGACGGGGAAGGTGTGGAAATGCGTAGTCGACTTGTCGTAGTGACCGCCACTTCGTTGTTCGCGCTGTGGGCCGGAGCAGGCTCACCCCGCGCGCAGGAGGGACAGCCCACGGTCATGGTCGTGGACTTCGGCGTGGGGGTGGGTTGGGCTTCGGCCTCCGAGCTCGTCACCGACTGGTTGGTGGCCCGGTTGCGGGAGGATGGGCGGTGCGCGTCCTCTCCCTCTCCCAGACCCGGGCAGCTCTGGAGGCCGCGCGGCTGGACCCGCGGGGGCTACTGGACGTGTATGGCCCTGGAGGCCGTCGGTCAGTTCGTGTCGCGGGCCAGGCCCGCGCTCCGTCCCAAGCCCGGCAGGGCTCAAAGGGCCCAGCTTGTCCCCGCGCCCACGGTAGGAGGCCGTGAGCGGCCCCAGGTGGTCTTCCAGCGCGGGAACCAGGAGGTCTGGGTGGAACGGGAGATCCCGGGCTTCGACCCGTCCCAGGACTTCGGCCTGGAGGTGACGTTCCTCATGCAGCGGCGGGGCGGCGCAGCCTGGATCCGTGGTTTCACTTGAGCGTCGGGTGGCGGGACTCGCCGTTCTGGTTCGAGCTGCGGCGACTGAACGACTACCGGGGCCAGTGGGCCGGAAAGCCGTTACCGGACTTGGTCGGGGAACTGGTGGGAACGCTCGGGCGGCTCGCGGTGCTGAAGCAGGGGGACGCGGTGCCCGTGTTCATAGACGGGCAGCGGGCCCTTTCGGACTCCGTGGACGCGCTGACCCTGGGCCGGCAACCCCGACAGGTGACAGCTGAATTCGGGGAGGTGGACATCGAGCGGCAACGGTACGTGTTGGTCTCCGACATCGTGGTGAGCCACCCGCAGTAACCCCGGGGCCGGTACCTCGCGCCGGGCGCGCAGGCTTGCCCGCTGCGAGGTCGGACGAGGCCAGCGCAGCCGCGGAGTCGCCGGGGGCGGCCGGTCGTCTGTGGCAGGCCACGCGGCCGGCGCACGGGCCAGGCCGCTGTGGACAGCATCGAGGCTGCCTGCGACGTGGCCGCGGGCTGGGAGGTGGGGAACGCGGTACCCCTCCGCGTAGACACGCGTACCAGGGGTCATGGAGAGGGCGAGTAGCCGTCTGCTTTTCCGCCGACCGGGCCGCAGGACGCGCGCTGCCTAAACGCGCAAGGGCCGACGAGGATCAATCCGCCTGACGCAGGAGGCTTTCGATCTCACGGAGGAGCCAGCCGGAGAGGCTGCGGTCGTCATAGCCGAGCAGGAGCCCGCGCGCCGTGGCGCATGCCTGACGGGCCTGTTCCTTCTGCTGGGTCCGCAGGAAGTGCCGGCAGAGGGCGACGTGGGGGTAGGGATTCCGCCGGGCGATCTCCGCCGCGCGGCTGAGGCTCGATACCGCGAGTTCGTCTTCCCCGAACATGCTCGCGGCCGCGCCCAGCCGGTAGTTCGCGACGAAGTCTTGGGGCCGGGCTGCCTGTTCCGCCTTGGCGGCCTCGAGCGCGGAGCGGTCCGCGGCCACCACGTCGAATTGGGCCTGCTGCTGGTTCCCCTGGTGCGAGACCGTCACCCGCCAGGTGCCTGTGCGCTCCTCGTTGGGGGTGCCCGCGAGGGGGATGAGGTGGACGAGATAGTAGTCGCTGTAGTCGCGGCTGGTGCGCGGCGTCCAGGACCACGTGAACGCGCCGTCGGGTGGCGTCACGGCGAACTCCCAGCCGTCGCCCGCCCGCACGTTTCGATAGTGGGCCAGGACGTGGACCGGCCAGTCCAGGTTCGTGACGCTGCTCGTCGGGCGCACCAGACGAAGCCGCTGAGAGTCGAACCCGACCCCGAATTGAAGGGAGACGAAGGACGCAGCCAGAGTGGACGAGTTAGCGAGCGCGGCGGTGAGCAAAACCACGGAGGCGACGAACCCTCGGCGGAGGCGGCGAGCCACGGGCCCTCCTTTCCGGAGCGCGCCCCGACGTGTTCTCCGGGGTGGAGCGGCACACCCTGAGCCGCTCCCGGCCCCGCGTGGCGTGCATGCAAGAAGGGTGCCGTGAAGGACGCGGGTCACGACGTCGAGGACGGACCAGGCTCCTTCGCGGGCCGCGCGCGCATCGTCCTCGCCGTAGGGCCCCTCCAAGTAGAAGGCCAAAGACCGAGCTTCAGCGAGCCACGCGGAGATCCGCTGGACCTCCGCGAGTTCTTCCTGGAGATCGCACCGCCCTTCCGCCGCGACTGCCGTGCGAAGATGGGTCCTACTGTTGGTCAGCAGCTCCGGAGAGAGGTGGTGGAGACGAGCGGATTCGAACCGCCGAGGCCACCCCGGCAAGTCGGAGGAAGGCTGGGGGTAGCTGCGACGGTGGTGGGCGACTTGCCGGGGACCCCGGCCCGAGGTCGGCGGTTCTCGCCGTCAGGGACGAAACTCTCTGCCGGCGGGTTGTGGCTCCGGAGAGAGGTGGTGGAGACGAGCGGATTCGAACCGCCGACCTCCGCGTTGCGAACGCGGCGCTCTCCCAGCTGAGCTACGTCCCCACGCACAGGATTGTAACACAGACCCGCCGCGTTGATCCCGGCTGGGCCACAGGCAGGGTAGGCCGCCCCGCGGACGGGACGCCGGACCGGCCGGAGAGTAAGATGGAGGCTGCGGAGGCGAGCGATGCCAGACGTGGGAGAGCGGGCGCCGGATTTCGAGGCGGTGGACCACGAAGGCCGCCGGGTGCGGCTCAGCGACTTTCCGGGCCGCAGGGTGGTCCTGTATTTCTACCCCAAGGACGGCACCCCGGGCTGCACCAGGGAGGCGTGTTCGTTCCGCGACGTGCACGCCGAGTTGCAGCGCGTCGGGGTGGTGGTCCTTGGGGTGAGCCCGGACCCGCCGGACTCCCACCGCCGGTTTCGCGAAAGACACAGCCTGCCCTTCCCCTTGCTGTCGGACCAGGACCACCGCATCGCACAGGCGTACGGGGTGTGGGCCGAGAAGAACTTCTACGGAAAGAAAAAGAAGGTGTGGGGTGTGGCCCGTACCACCTTCCTCATCGGGCCGGACGGGCGGATCGAACGGGTGTGGCGGAGGGTGAAGCCGGACCGCCACGGGGAAGAGGTGCTGCAAGCACTCCGGGAGTCTGTGCGGGGGCAGAGGTGAGGCACCGCCGGAGCCGTGCTTCCAGGCGGCGGGCCCCGCGCTGGTCTGTGTGGCTAGCCCGCGCGTTGGTGGCCACCGCGGCCGCCGCCGTGCTCGGCGCGGTCGTCGGCGCGGTGCTGCTGGTGTCCCTGCGGTCGAGCCTCCCCGACGTGGCGGCGCTCTACCGCCCGCCGAGCCAGGCCACGCGGATCTACGCGGCCAACGGGGAGCTGATCGCCAGCCTGTACCGGGAAAACCGCGCGTACGTGCGGCTCCGGGACATCCCGGAGGTCGTCCAGCAGGCTGTGATCGCCATCGAGGACGAACGCTTCTACCAGCACCGGGGCGTGGACCTCCGCGGGATCCTCCGTGCCGCCTGGCGGAACCTAACCCGGCAGTCGGTGGTAGAGGGGGGCAGTACCATCACCCAACAGCTGGCCCGCAACCTGTTCCTGAGCCCACGCCGGACGCTGGACCGCAAGCTGCAGGAGATCCTGCTGGCCGTGGAGATCGAGCGGCGGCTCACAAAGGACGAGATCCTGGAGCGGTACCTGAACCAGGTGTACTTCGGCAACGGAGCTTACGGGGTGGAGATGGCGGCGCGCCTGTTCTTCGGCAAGAGCGCCCGCGAGCTCACCCTTCCCGAAGCAGCCCTGCTGGCCGGAGTCATCCAGGCGCCCTCCCGGTACTCGCCCTTCGACAACCTGGAGGGGGCCAAGCGAAGGCAGGCGGTGGTCCTGGATCGCATGGCGGAACTCGGGTACATCAGCCGCGCCCGGGCGGAGGCTGCCAAGCGAGTGCCGTTGCGCCTGCTGCCCGGGATCCGGAACGCAGGACTGGTGGGCGTACGGGCTCCCTACTTCGTGTCGTACATCCTGCCGACCCTCGTGGAGCGCTACGGCGAGGACGCCGTGTACAACGGCGGCCTCCGCGTGTACACCACCCTGGACCCCCGGTTTCAGGCCATCGCCCAGCAGGTGATCACCCGGGGCGTGCAGGAGGCGCGGCGGGCCGGCCTGCGCGTGAGCCAGGGAGCCCTGGTGGCGGTGGAGCCGGGTACCGGCCGGGTGCTGGCCATGGTGGGCGGGGTGGACTTCGAGGCCTCCCAGTTCAACCGCGCGTGGCAGGCGCGACGCCAGCCCGGCTCGGCGTTCAAGCCCTTCATCTACACCGCGGCGCTGGAAAACGGAGTGTCCCCCGACCGGGTGCTGCTGGACGCGCCCGTGGAGTACCGCATCGCCGGGTGGGGTTACTGGCGGCCCAAGAACTACGACGGCAGCTACTGGGGTCCCATCCCGCTTCGGGTCGCCCTCGAGCAGTCGCGCAACGTGCCCGCCGTCCGCATGCTGGCTGAGCTGGGCCCGCAGACGGTGATCGAAGTCGCCCAACGCATGGGGATCCGCAGCCCCCTCCAGCCGAACCTCTCCCTAGCCCTGGGCACGTCCGAGGTCACGGTGCTCGAGATGGCGTCCGCGTTCGCCACGCTCGCCGCGGGCGGAATCCAGGCGGATCCCCTGGCCGTCACCAAGGTGGCGGATGCCCGGGGGCGGGTGCTGGACGAGGCGCGGCCAAGCCGGCGCGTGGCGCTGCGGCCCGAGGTGGCCTACCTCATGACGGACCTGCTGCGGGGCGTGATCTTACGGGGCACCGGCCGTGCCGCGGACGTGGGCCGTCCGGCGGCAGGCAAGACGGGTACCACGGACGACTACCGGAACGCGTGGTTCGTGGGCTACACGCCCGAGCTGGCTGTGGCGGTGTGGGTGGGCAACGACGACAACAGCCCCACGAACCGCATCACGGGCGGCTCCCTGCCCGCGCGCCTGTGGGCGCGGTTTGTCCGCGAGGCGCTGCGAGGCCGCCCGGCGCAGAACTTCGCGGTACCAGACGGGATCGTGCACGTGCCCGTGTGCGTGGACTATGGGCCGGACGGGCAGTGCGAGCGGGAGGCGTGGCGTCCGGTCCTCCGGGGCACGACACCCGTGCCAGGGCCTTCGCCGACCCGGACGGCACCGGGAACGACCGAGAACGGAACCAGCCCACTGGTGCTGCTGCGGCCCGCGGACGGCACGGTGGTACAGTCGCCGTTTGTGATCGAGGGCCGGGCGGCGCCCGGTTGGACCGTGCGCCTCCGGGTGCTGATGGAGGGCGGTCCGGAGCGGGTGGAGGTGCTGGACACCCGGGTCCCGGTGGGCGCGGACGGGTCGTTTGCGTACACGTTCGAGTCCGCACTGCGCTTTTCCGGCGCACGGTACCGCATCACGGTCACCGTGGTGGACCCCTCGGGAGCGCCGGCGCAGGCCACGGTCACGGTCCAGGAACGGTAGGTGAGGGAGATGGCAGGACACTCCAAGTGGCACAACATCCGCATCAAGAAGGAGAAGATGGACAAGCACCGCGGCCGGCTGTTCAGCAAGCTGACACGGGAGATCATCGTGGCCGCGCGCGAGGGCGGGGGGAACCCGGAGGCGAACGTACGGCTGCGCAGCGCCATCGAACGGGCGCGGGACGCAGGGATGCCCAACGAGAACATCCAGCGTGCCATCGCGCGGGGGACCGGGGCGGTGGGCGGCGAGCACTACGAGGAGGTCACCTACGAAGGCTACGGCCCGGGAGGGGTCGCCATCCTGGTCCGTGCGGCCACGGACAACCGCAACCGCACCGCGGCGGACGTGCGGGCGGTGTTCCACCGGCACCAGGGGAGCCTGGCGGAGGCGGGTGCGGTGGCGTGGATGTTCGACTTGAAGGGCGTGATCCAGGTGGACCGCCACCAGGTCGTGGAGGACGAGCTGCTCATGCACGCGCTGGAGGCGGGCGCGGAGGACGTCCGCGCGGAGGGGGACACCTTCGAGGTGATCACCGCGCCCGAGGACCTGGGCCGGGTGCGGGACGCCCTGGCGGCAGCCGGGATTCCCGTGGCACGGGCAGAGCTGCAGCAGGTGCCGAAGACCACCGTGCCGCTTGCGGGGCCGGACGCGGAGCGGGTTCTGCGCCTTCTGGAGGCGCTGGAGGAGCTGGACGACGTCCAGCAGGTGTACGCCAACTTCGACATTCCGGAGGACGTGCTGCAGCGGGTCGGCTAGGAATGTCCCGGGAGGGCCGGGGTCAAAGACGGGCAGCGACTTTGAAGGCGGTTAGACCCGAACGGCTGGGCAGGCCGGCAGGCGTTCTCAGCGCAGGCGGCGAATCGGTGTTCGAGGAGATGGTGGTGGTCGGGCTGGACCCAGGACTGCGGTACACGGGATACGCGGCGGCGGTGGGCTCCGAGCGGGGCGTGGCGGTCCGCGAGGTAGGCGTCCTGCGGGTTCCCGGGGGGACTTGGAGCGCGCGGCTGCGGGAGGTGTACCGTGACGCCGCAGCGCTCCTCGCGGACCTGAGGCCCGACCGCGTCGCCCTGGAGGACGTGTTCGCGCACGCGCGCCACCCGCGCACCGCCGTGCACGTGGCGCACGTACGCGGTGTGCTGTACCTCGCGGCGGCGGAGGCGGGCGTGCCGGTGGAGAGCCTTCCGCCCGCGGCGGTGAAGCGTGCGGTGTGCGGGAACGGACGGGCGCCGAAGGCCCAGGTACAGGCCGCTGTGCGCAGCCTGCTGGGGCTGTTCGGGGAGCTGGACCCCCACGCCGCCGACGCGCTGGCGCTCGCGGCCACCGCCCTGGCACGGGCAGGCTACCGGCTGGGTCCCGAAGGCAAGCGGTGATCGCGTACCTGAGGGGTCGGGTGGTGCGGCGGGCGGAGTGGAGCGTGGTGGTGGAGTGCGCCGGCGTGGGCTACGAGGTGGCGCTGCCCGCGTACCTGGCGGGCCGCCTGCCCGCCGCGGAGGGGGAGACGGTGGAGCTGTACGTGTCCTACCAGGCCACTCCCAACCACCCCAAACCCGTGCTGGTGGGTTTCCTGCACCCGGTGGAGCAGGAGTTCTTCGAGCGCTTCTTGACCGTGGACGGCCTGGGGCCCACCAGGGCGGTGCGGGCGCTCGCGCGGCCCGTGCACGAGGTGGCGTCCGCCATCGAACGCCGCGACGTGGAGTTCCTCAAGCGGCTCCCGGGGCTCGGGGAGCGGACGGCGCAGAAGGTCGTGGCGGCGTTGTCGGGAAAGGTCGCGAAGTACGCGCTGCTCCGCGAGGGCGCGCCGCCGGTGGCCGCAGAACCCGCAGACTTCCGGCAGGAGGTGCTGGAGGTCCTCACCCGGCAGCTCGGACACCGGCCCGCGGAGGCGCGGCGGATGGTGGAGGAGGCGTTGCGCCGCAACCCGCGGGTGAGTTCCGCGGAGGAGCTGTTCGAGGAGGTGTACCGCGTGCAGCGGGCCGCCGAGCCGGTGGAGGAAGGCGCATGACCCGGGAACGTTTCGTGGCCGCGCAGCTGCCCCCCGAGGAGGCGGGGTTCTTGCGGAGCCTACGGCCCCGCAGCCTCGACGAGTGCGTGGGGCAGGCGAAGGTGCGGGAGGGGCTCAGGATCGCCATCCAGGCCGCACGGGAGCGGGGCGAGCCCCTCGACCACATCCTCCTGCACGGCCCGCCGGGCCTCGGCAAGACCACCCTCGCCAACGTGGTGGCCGCGGAGATGGGCGCCAACCTGGTCCAGACCTCCGGGCCAGCCCTGGAGCGGGGCGGCGACCTCATGGGGATCCTCACGAACCTGAACCAGGGGGACGTCCTGTTCGTGGACGAGATCCACCGGCTGAGCCGCGCGGTCGAGGAGTTCCTGTACCCGGCCATGGAGGACTTCTGCGTGCACTTCGTGCTGGACCGGGGCGTGCACGCGCGGACCCTCCGCTACACCCTGAAACCCTTCACCCTGATCGGCGCCACCACCCGGGCCGGCCTGCTGACCTCTCCGCTGCGGGAGCGGTTCGGGATCTTCTACCACCTGGACTTCTACTCGGAGGAGGAACTGGCGCAGCTCGTGGTGCGGTCTGCGAGGATCCTGGGGGTGGCCATCACGGAGGACGGCGCGCGGGAGATCGCGCGGCGATCCCGCGGCACGCCGCGCGTGGCGAACCGGCTCCTGCGCCGGGTCCGCGACTTCGCGCAGGTCCGCCACGACGGCCGTGTCACCGAGGCTGTGGCGCGGGAGGCGCTGGAGTTCGAAGGCGTGGACTCCGTGGGCCTGGACGCCCTGGACCGGGAGCTGCTGCGGGTGGTGGCGGAGGTGTACGGGGGAGGCCCCGTGGGGGTCGAGGCGCTGGCGGCCACCCTGAACGAAGAGGTAGACACGCTCGTGGAGGTCGTGGAACCTTATCTCCTGAAGATCGGGTTTCTCACCCGCACCCCGGCGGGCCGGCGGATCACGCCCGCCGCATGCGCGCACCTGGGGATCCCGGTCCCGCGGAACGCGCGCCCGCAGGGCTCCCTGTTCTGAGCTCCAGGGGGCGGGAGGGCCCGTTCAGGAGGGGACCATGGGTGAGGTGGGTCGCCTGCTGATCGTGTTCGGCGTCGTGCTGGTTCTGGTGGGGCTGCTGCTCACCTTCGCCCCCCGGATCGGCCTCCCGCGCTTGCCCGGGGACATCGTGGTCCAGCGGGACGGCTTCACCTTCTACTTCCCCATCGTCACGAGCATCGTGGTCAGCGTGGTCCTCACCTTGCTCCTGAACGCCCTGTGGTGGGCACGGCGGTGAGGACCCGCGTTGCGACGGCCCTGGCCCTCCTGGGCCTGCTTGTGGCCCTGCGCGGGCCGGAGGGTACAGCGCAAACCGTCCAGCGGATCCGGGTGGGCCTGCTGGTGGGCCGCCCGGAGGTGGTGCTGAGCGCCGACACCCCGCTGCGGGTGCTGGACGTGCAGGGAGACCGCGCGGAGCTCCTGAGCGTTGGGGCGTGGACGTTCCGGGCTTCACCCGACGGCGTCGAGGTCCCTGGCGTCACCCGGTACGGTGCGCTGGTGCGCGTACAGGCAGAGGGCGACCGTCCGGTGCGGGTGGAGGACAAGATGCGGAGCTACCGGGGCGTGATCGAGCTGCGCCGCACCGAGGCAGGGCTTACCGTGGTGAACGAGCTGGAGGTCGAAGCGTACCTGTACGGCGTGCTGAAGCTCGAGATCAACCCCGCGTGGCCCGAGGAGGCGGTCAAAGCCCAGGCGGTGGCCGCCCGAACCCTGGCGCTGGCCAGCCTGGGCCGCTTCAGCCGGGAGGGCTACGACGTGCGGGACAACACCGACTCGCAGGTGTATGGGGGGGTCACCTTCGAGGACCCCAGGGCGACGGCGGCGGTGGACGCCACCCGCGGCCTCGCCCTGCTCCACTCTGGCGCCCCGATCTTCGCCGCTTACCACGCGGACTCCGGAGGGCGGACGGAGGCCAGCGAGCACGTGTGGGGCCGCGCGTACCCGTACCTGCGCAGCGTGGACGACCCGTACACCGCGGGCTCGCCGTACGAGCGTTGGACGCGGTCCTTGCCCCTGAGCCAGCTGGAGGCGGCCCTCCGCCGGGGTGGTGTGGCGATCCGCGAACTGCGGGGGCTCGAAGTGGCCGAGACGTCGCCCTCCGGCAGGGCGCTGACGGTCCGTCTGGCGGGCGCGGACGGCGTGGTGGAGCTCACCGGCCACCGCCTGCGGACCTTGGTGGGCCCGGACGTGATCCGCAGCACCCTGTTCCAGGTGCGGGTGCGGGAGGGGATGGCGGAGTTCGAGGGCCGGGGCTGGGGCCACGGGGTGGGCCTCTCGCAGTGGGGCGCGCGGGGCATGGCGCTGCGGGGCTGGGACTTCGTGAGGATCCTGCAGCACTACTACACGGGCGTGCAGGTCACGTCCCGCTGACGGCCCGGGGCTTGGAGGCCGCACCGTGCACGTGCGGGCGGGTGGGGTACGGCCCCACGGCGCACGCCCGGACCTCCTCCACCCGGAAGCCGGCCTGGCGCAGGGCGTCCACGGTGTCGCGGTTGGGGTGGCAGCCGGCTGCGAGGCGCCGCCAGAGGGGCGTGAATAGGTCCTGCACGCGCGCCCAGAACCGGCTTGCGGCGCGCACGTGCTCGTAGAAGAACAACGACCCTCCCGGCCGCAGCACGCGAAACAGCTCCCGCACCGAGGCATGGAGGTCGCCCACGGAGCACAGGACCAGGGTGCAGACCACCGCGTCGAAGGTGCCGTCCCGGAACGGGAGCGCCTCCGCCCGGGCCTGCACCACGTGGGTCTGTGGCCTGCGGCGCGCGGCCTGCCGGAGCCGGCGCAACATGTGCGGGTCGGGCTCTGCGGCCACCACCCGCGCCTCGGGCGGAAACAGCGGCAGGTTCGGCCCGGGACCGGCGCCGACGTCTACTACGAGCCCCGACGCGCGCGACACCAAGCGCTTGCGTTCCGACCCGATCGGGTCCCACAGCCGCACCAGCGCCGCATACGCGGCGGCGAAGAAGGGGTGGCCTCGGAGGCCACGCTTCGGTCTCGGTCGAGCGGCCCGGGGCGTGTTCAGACCAGCTCGGTGCGGACCCAGCCGCGGGTCAAAGGGTCCCAGTCGTCCAGCGGCCGGCCCATGTAGTCGCGGGACTCCACCTTGTACCCCGCCTGCGCGAGCCGCTGTTGGGCTTCCTTCCAGTAGCGGTAGTCCACCTGCCACGCGCCACGCCGCAAGGGGTTCGGGTACGCACCCAGACCCCCGAGCAGCTTCCGGAGGTTGGCCTCCTCCGCGGGGTCCGCTTGGATCTCCACGCCCTGGTTGACCGTTCCGAGGGCGGCCACGTTCGGGTGGGCCGGCGGTGCCACCGGACTCCCGCCAGGGTTGTGCGCGGCCACGGGGACCTGAATGGCGGGGCTAGCCTCTTGCCTGGCCGCCTCCGTCCGTGCGCGCTCCGCCGGGGCGGCGGCGGGCGCACCCGCTGCCTGGTCCCGCTTCGCAGCCCACCGGGCCTTCGCTTCCTCGATGAGCCGCTTGCGCTCCGCGGCCTTCTCAGGGTCCTCTGCGGCTTGTCGGCGCGGTTTCTCCTCGGCCACTCCGTCCTCCCACCAACCTGCTCCCGCAGGATTATAGATCAGCCGCCCAGGCCGCGCGACCGGAGGGTGGTATACTGCTGGCCGGCGCTCGAGCGTGCGTTCGCGTCCGGGTGCGCCCAGGGAAACGACAGGGCCAGGTGGAAGGTTTTTACCGAGTGACCGATCACATCGACGGGAGGGGCGATGGTTCTCCTTCAAGCGCAGGGCGCGCAGGGGCAGGGCAGCCTCCTGCCCACGCTCATCGTGTGGGGGCTGCTCCTCGTGATGTTCTACCTGCTGCTCATCCGGCCGCAACAGCAGCAGCAGAAACGCCGCCGGGAGATGCTGAGCAAGCTCCGCAAGGGCGACCGGGTGGTGACCGTGGGCGGGCTGCACGCCACCATCCTCGACGTGCAGGACGACGTCCTGACCCTTGAGCTGGCGCCCAACGTCCGGGTCCGGGCGGACCGCGGCGCGGTGGCCTCCCTGCGCAGCCGGCGCGCGGAGGCGGAGGAGAAGCCCGCGAAGGCGAAGTCGGGCTAGTCCTGACGGGTTGGGGGTGCGGGATGACGGTGGTCCTCCAGGCGGAGCAGGAAAACCCCTTCGAGAGCGTGTGCCGGTGGATCGACCGGGCGTCCTCGATCCTCGGCTACGACGAGTCCACCAGCAAGCCCCTCAAGCACCCGCGCCGGTGCATCATCGTGTCGCTGCCCGTGGAGATGGACGACGGCCGGGTGGAAGTGTTCACCGGGTACCGGGTGCAGTACGACACCGCGCGAGGGCCGTGCAAGGGGGGGCTCCGCTACCACCCGCGGGTGAACCTGGACGAGATGAAGGCCCTGGCCGCGTGGATGTCCATCAAGTGCGCGGTGGTGGACGTGCCCTTCGGGGGGGGCAAGGGGGGCGTGGCCTGCGACCCCGCGCGGCTCTCCCACCGAGAGCTGGAACGGATCACCCGCCGCTACACCGCGGAGATCTTCGACATCATCGGGCCCGACAAGGACATCCCCGCGCCGGACGTAGGGACCGACAGCCAGGTGATGGCCTGGGTGATGGACACCATCTCCATGAAGCGCGGGTACCTGGAGCCCGGCACCGTCACAGGCAAGCCCGTGGCCCTGGGCGGGTCCCGGGGCCGGGAGGAGGCGACCGGGCGCGGCATCCTGGTGGTTACCCAGGAGGCCTTCTCGAATCTCGGCATGGAGCTGGAGGGGGCCCGGGTGGTGGTCCAGGGGTTCGGCAACGTGGGCTGGAACACCGCCCGGCTGCTGCACGAAGCCGGAGCGCGGGTGGTGGCGGTCAGCGACGTGCACGGGGGCGTCTACCACCCGGAGGGCCTGGTGCCGCGCATGGTCCGGGAGCACGCGCAGCGTACGGGGAGCGTGGTGGGCTACCCCGGGGCGCGCACCATCACCAACGCGGAGCTGCTGGAGCTGGACTGCGAGCTGCTGATCCCCGCGGCCATCGAGAACCAGATCACCCGCCACAACGCCCACGCGGTCAAGGCCAAGGTGGTGGTGGAGGGGGCCAACGGCCCCACCACGCCGGAGGCCGACGAGATCCTCCGTCGGCGCGGCGTCTTCGTGGTGCCGGATATCCTCGCCAACGCGGGCGGGGTGGTGGTGAGCTACTTCGAGTGGGTGCAGGACCGCTACGGGTACTTCTGGCGGGAGGACCAGGTCCGGTCGCGCCTGGAGGCGAAGATGCGGCAGGCCTTCCGGGACGTGCTGGACCTCGCCACCCAGCTGGGCTTGGACCTGCGCACGGGCGCCTACTGCCTCGGCGTCCAGAGGATCGTGGAGGCCCGGAGGTTGCGGGGCCTGTATGCCTGAAGAGGCGGCGGCCGCGCTGCCCGCCACACGGGTGACCCTCGAGGCCGTGAAGGCCGACCCCGAGGTGGCCGCCTACGTGGAGAAGGCCAACGAGTCCCTCGGGGTGCTCGGCTACACCGAGCACGGGTTCCGCCACGCCGGCCTCACCAGCCGCATCGCGTACAACATCCTGCGCCGCCTGGGTTACCCCGAGCGGGAGTGTGAGCTGGCCGCCATCGCCGCCTACCTGCACGACATCGGGAACCTGGTGAGCCGCCTGAACCACGAGCACACGGGGGCCCTCCTGGCCGGCGCGGTCCTGCAGCGGCTCGGGATGGAGCCCGCGGAGCGGGCGGTGGTGATGAGCGCCATCGGAAACCACGAGGAGTCCCACGGCCAGCCCGTGAGCGCCGTGGGCGCCGCGGTCATCCTGGCGGACAAGTCGGACGTGCACCGCAGCCGCGTCCGCAACCCGGACCCGGCCACCTTCGACATCCACGACCGGGTGAACTACGCGGTGGAGCACTCCTTCCTCCGGGTGGACGAGCGGGCGAAGGAGATCACCCTGGAGCTCACCATCAACACCGAGAAGGCTCCCGTGATGGAGTACTTCGAGATCTTCCTGTCCCGCATGGTCATGTGCCGCCGCGCCGCGGAGCACCTGGGCTGCGCTTTCAAGCTCCAGATCAACGGCGTGCGGTTCCTGTGACCGGCCGCGTTTGACGGTCCCCCTTCCGGGGACTATCCTCGAACGCGGAACGCCCATGGACATCGTCCTCGTCGGCACGAGCCACCGGACCGCCCCCCTCGAGGTGCGGGAGCGTGTGGCCTTCCTCGAGAGCCGCCTGGGCTCCGCCGCCGCCCTGTTGCGCCAGCGCGACGGGGTTCACGAGGCCGCGCTGGTGTCCACCTGCAACCGGACGGAGGCGTACGTGGTGGCCGACGACCCGTCCGCCGGCGCGGAGGCGGTGCTGGGGTTCTGGACCGACTACCACGGCGTGCGCCGAAGTGACATCGAGCCCTACGCCTACGTCCTGCGGGGGCCGGAGGCCGCCCACCACCTGTTCCGCGTGGCCGCGGGCCTGGACTCCATGATGGTGGGCGAGACCCAGATCCTGGGGCAGGTGCGGGACGCCTTCGCCGCGGCCCGGGACGCGCGGACGGTCGGGCCGCTCCTGGACGCCCTCTTCCGGCACGCCATCGCCGCCGGACGACGGGTCCGCCGCGAGACGGGGATCGAGCGCGGCTCCCTGTCCGTGCCGGCCGCGGCCGTGGCGCTGGCGCGGGAGATCCTGGGCAGCCTGGAAGGCCGACGGGTCCTCGTGCTCGGCGCCGGGGAGATGGCGGAGCTCACCGTCCGCCACCTGGTGGAGGCCGGCTGTTCGTCGGTGGTGGTGTGCAACCGCACCCTGGACCACGCCCGGCCGCTGGCGGAGCGGCTCGGCGGGGTAGCGGTGCGGTTTGACGAGCTCGGCACTCAGCTGCCCGGCTGCCACGTGCTCGTCACCTCCACCTCGGCACCCCACCCCGTGGTGGAGCCGGACCTGGTGGCCCGCGCGGTGGCGGGCCGGGCCGAGCCGCTGGTGATCCTGGACATCGCCGTTCCCCGAGACGTGCACCCCGCGGTCGCCGAGCTCCCCCGCGTCCAGCTGTTCAACGTGGACGACCTGGACCGCGTGAGCCAGACCGCGCCGCAGGCCCGCCAGGCGGAGATCGCCCAGGCCGAGGGCATCGTGGCGGAGGAGGCGGAGCGGTTCAGCGCCTGGCTGAGGTCCCTCAAGGTCGTCCCGCTCATCGCCGCCCTGCGCTCCCGGGCGGAAAGCGTGGTGGAGGAGGAGTGGCAGCGCGCGCTGCCGCGCCTGGCGAGCCTGTCTCCGGAGGAGCGAGAGGCGGTGCGGGCAGTACTGCAGGCCGTGGTCAACCGGCTGCTGCACGGCCCCATCGTGCGCCTGAAGGAGATCGCCCGCCGGGAGGAGGCGGTGTACGTGGAAGCGGCCCGGACCCTGCTGGGCTTCGACGAGGAGCTCGCCCAGGCCGCAGGCCCCGAACGCGGCCGTTGACCCTCAAGGTCGGTACCCGTGCGAGTCACCTGAGTCGCAGGCAGACGGAGTCCGTCCTGCACGCGCTGCGACAGGTAGACCCCGCCCTGCGGTTCGACGTGGTGGAGGTGCGCACCGCAGGCGACCGCACCACGCGTTCCATCCCAGAGCTCGGCGGGGTGGGCTGGTTCACCCGCGAGCTGGAGGCCGCGCTGCTCGCGGGACGCGTGGACCTGGTGGTACACAGCCTCAAGGACCTGCCCACCGACCCCACACCCGGCCTCGTGGTGGCCGCGGTGCCTGAACGGGAGGACCCCCGGGACGCTCTGGTGGGGCCTTGGCCGTCGTTGCTGGACCTGCCCCTGGGCGCGCGTGTCGGGACTTCCAGCCCGCGGCGGGCAGCCCAGCTGCGGGCGGTGCGGCGGGACCTGGACATCGTACCGCTGCGTGGGAACGTGGACACGCGGCTGCGGAAGGTGGCGGCGGGCGAGGTGGACGCGGCCGTTCTGGCGCTGTCCGGCCTCCTGCGGGGCGGATGGCAAGACCGGGTGGTCCTAGCCCTGGACCCGGAGCAGGTACTGCCCGCACCAGGCCAGGGCGCGCTGGCGGTGCAGGTGCGTGACGGCGACCGCGGGGTGCGGGACCTCGCGGCCGCCCTGGACCACCCGGCAAGCCGCGCGGCCGTGGAGGCAGAGCGCGCGTTCCTGCGCGCTCTGGGAGGCGGGTGCACGCTGCCCGCGGCGGCCCTGGCCACCTGCACGGACGGGACGGTGCGCCTGCGGGTGCGGCTGCTGTCCGAGGACGGCTCACGGCGGGTGGACGCGGCGCAGGAGGGCCCTCAGGACCTGGCCGAAGAGGTGGGGCGGCGCGCAGCGGAGGCGGTCCGGGGCTTCCTCGCGCTCGTGGGAGGAAGCCGCCTGAGTTGGCCAAGCCCCTAGCTCTAGAGGGACGTCGCGTGGTGGTGACCCGGCCTAAGGGGCAAGGGCTCGGGATACGCCGCGCCCTTGAGGCCTTCGGCGCCCGGGTGGACACCGTGCCCGTGATCCGCATCGCCCCGCCCGGTGACCCTCGCCCGCTGGAGGAAGCGGTCCGGCGGCTCGCGGAGTACGACTGGGTGGTGTTCACGAGCCGCAACGCCGTGCGGGCCGTCCGGGCGTGCGCGCGCGGGCTGGGCATCCTGGGCTTCCCTCCTGTCCGGGTCGCGTGCATCGGACCGGCCACAGCCCGGGCTGCACAGGCCGCGGGCTTCTCGGTGGCGGTGCAGCCGGAGCAGTACGTAGCCGAGGGGCTGTTGGACGCGCTGGCCCGGGTGGGGGTAGCTGGCTGTCGGGTCCTTCTCCCGCGCGCGGAGGAGGCCCGGGACGTCCTGCCCCGGGGGCTTGTGGCTGTGGGCGCGCGGGTGGACGTCGTGGCGGCGTACCGCACCGAGCCCGCGTACAATGAAGCCGAGCGGCTGCGTCGGGTCCTGCGCAGCAGGCCGGACCTGGTGACGTTCGCGAGTCCGTCCGCGGTCCGGGCCGCGGTCCAGCTGGTGGCCGATCCCGCGGTGCTGCGGTCCGTGCCCGTGGCGTGTATCGGCCCCGTGACCGCTGCGGAGGCTGCGCGGCAGGGCCTGCGGGTCGTGGCCGTGGCCGACAGCTACACGGAGGACGGGCTGGTGCGCGCGGTCTTCCGCGCGCTGCGGCCCGACCGGGAGGGAGGACCGTGAAGTTCCCCGCTGCGCGCAGCCGGCGGTGGCGGCGCACGGAAGCCTTGCGCCGCCTGGCCGCGGAGGTGGATCTGTCGCCCCGCCACCTCGTGGCCCCCCTGTTCGTCAAGGAAGGGATCGCGGAGCCGGTGGCGATCCCCTCCCTGCCTGGCCAGCGGCAGCACACCGTCGGAAGCCTCGTGGCCGAGGTGGGCGAGCTGGTGGAGCTCGGCGTGGGCGGTGTGATCCTGTTCGGAATCCCGGCCCGCAAGGACGCGGAGGGCACCGGGGCCTGGGACGACGACGGGGTGGTGCAGCGGGCGCTGCGGGCCCTTCGGGCGGAGTTCGGGGACCGTGTGGTGCTTATGGCGGATCTCTGCCTGTGCGAGTACACCGAGCACGGCCACTGTGGCCTGCTCGCGGACGGCCCTGAGGGGGTGGACAACGACCGCACCCTTGAGGTGTACGGCCAGATCGCAGCGAGCCAAGCCCGCGCGGGCGCGGACGTCATCGCGCCGAGCGGCATGATGGACGGGCAGGTGGCCGCCATCCGCCGCGCCCTGGACGCCGCAGGCTTCCCGCACGTGGCCATCCTGAGCTACGCGGCCAAGTTCGCCTCCGCCTTCTACGGCCCGTTCCGGGAGGCGGCTGAGTCCAGCCCCCGGTTCGGCGACCGGCGTGGGTACCAGCTCCCGCCGGCCGGCCTGCGGGCAGCCCTCCGCCGGGTGGCGCAAGACGTGGCGGAGGGCGCGGACGCCGTCATGGTGAAGCCCGCCCTTCCGTACCTGGACGTGCTGCGGGCGGTTCGGGAGCGGTTCGAGCTCCCCACGGCCGCCTACTGCGTGAGTGGGGAGTACGCCATGGTGCACGCGGCAGCCGAGCGCGGGTGGCTGGACCTACCCAGCGCCATGCAGGAGATCCTGGTGGCCATCCGCCGGGCCGGTGCGGACTGGATCCTCACGTACTTCGCCAAGGACGCCGCGAGAAGCCTGCGCTGATGCTCCGCTCCCAGGCCCTGTTCGAGCGCGCGAAGCGCGTGATGCCCGGGGGCGTCAACAGCCCCGTGCGGGCCTTCGGGGCCGTGGGTGGGACGCCGCCGTTCTTGGTGCGGGGCGAAGGCGCCTGCGTGGAGGACGCGGACGGCCGGCGCTACGTGGATGTCGTGAACTCCTGGGGGGCTCTGATCCTGGGGCACGCCCACCCCCCGGTGGTGCAGGCCGCGCAGGAGGCGGTGGCGCACGGCAGCAGCTTCGGGGCACCCACCCCGTACGAGGTGGAGTTCTGCGAGCGGCTGTGCGCGGCGGTGGGCTCCCTGGACCGGGTGCGCCTGGTGAACTCGGGAACGGAAGCCGTGATGAGCGCCCTGCGCCTGGCTCGGGCCGCCACGGGCCGCGCGGGCGTGGTGAAGTTCGACGGTGGCTACCACGGCCACGTGGACGCGCTCCTGGTGCGGGCGGGCTCGGGCGTGGCCACCTTCGACCTGCCGGACAGCCCCGGAGTACCCGCGGCCGCGGTGGCGGCTACCTTTTCCCTCCCGTACAACGACTTGGAGGCAGCCCGCAAGCTGTTCGAGCGCAGGGGCGAGGAGATCGCCGCGGTGGTGGTGGAGCCCGTGGCGGGGAACATGGGCACCGTCCCGCCCCGGCCCGGGTTCCTGGAAGGGCTCCGGGAGCTCACGGAGCGGTACGGCGCTCTGCTGGTGTTCGACGAGGTGATCACCGGGTTCCGGTTCTGCTACGGAGGTGCGCAGGACCTGTTCGGCGTGCGCCCAGACCTCACGTGCCTCGGCAAGGTGATCGGCGGCGGCTTCCCGCTCGCGGCGTACGGTGGCCGCGAGGATCTGATGTGCCAGGTGGCTCCGGAGGGCCCTGTCTACCAGGCCGGGACCCTGTCCGGCAATCCCGTGGCCGTGCGGGCGGGGCTGGCGACCCTGCGGGAGCTGGAAGACCCGGAGGTGTACGGGCGGTTGGAACAGAGCGGGAGGGAACTGGAGGGAGCGTTGCAGGAGGCGGCCACGTCCGCGGGTGTGCCGGTGTGGGTGAACCGCGTGGGCTCCATGCTGACGGTGTTCTTCTGCGAGGGACCCGTGGTGGACTACGAGACCGCCCGCGCCTCAGACGGGCAGCGGTTCGCGCGGTTCTTCCACGCCATGCTCACCCGCGGCGTGTACCTGCCACCCTCTCCCTTCGAGGCGTGGTTTCTGTCCACGGCGCACGGACCGGCTGAGCTGGGTCGGGTGGCCGCCGCAGCCCGAGAGGCCTTCCGGGAGGCCGCATGACCGGACCCGGGCGGGTGCTGGTGGTGATGCCCCTCTACAACGAGGAGGCGACCCTGCGGGAGGTGCTGGAGGCCGTCTTCCGCTACCTGCCCCCGGGCGCGGACGTGCTGGTGGTGGACGACGGCTCCACCGACCGCTCTCCGGAGATCCTGCGGGAGTTCCCTGCGGTATGCGTGCTCCGACACCCGGACAACCAGGGCTACGGGGCGTCCTTGATCGACGGGTTCCGATACGCCCTGCAGCACGGCTACGACGTGGTGGTCACCATGGACTGCGACGCACAGCACGAACCCTACCTGATCCCAGACCTGGTGGCGGCCCTCGAGGACTGCGACATCGCCTCGGGGAGCCGCTACCTGCCGGGCTCCTCGCGGGGCCAGGAGCCGCCCCCGGACCGGTTGCGTATCAACCAGGAGGTCACCGAGCGTGTGAACGCGCTCACCGGCTACCGGCTCACCGACGCCTTCTGCGGGTTCAAGGCGTACCGGGCGGACGCCCTACGCCGTCTGCAGCTGGACGAACCTTCCTACGGACTGCCCCTTCAGGTGTGGGTGCAGGCGGCCCGGCACGGCTTGCGGGTTCGGGAGATCCCCATCGGCCGCATCTACAAGAACCCGCACCGGCGGTTCTGGGGCGGGCTGGACGACCCGGAGGTGCGGCGCCGGTACTACCTGGACCTGCTGGAGCGGGAGGCGGCCCGGTGGCTGGGGACGCGCCGAGGGCAGGAGGCAGACGCGTGAAGACGGTGCTCGTGCTGGCCCCCCACCCGGACGACGCGGAGATCGCCCTGGGCGGCACCGCGGCCGCCCTCGTGCGGGAAGGGTGGCGCGTGGTGTTCTGCGACCTGACGGACGGCGAGCCCACCCCGGTCGGCAGCCCCGAGCGCCGCAGGGCGGAGGCCGCCCGGGCGGCGGAGATCCTGGGCACCGAACGGATCGTGCTGGACCTGCCCAACCGGTACCTGCTGGACGGCGTGGAAGCCCGCAAGCAGGTGGCCGCGGTGATCCGCTCCGTGCGGCCCGAGTGGCTGTTCGTACCGTACTGGGAGGACGCGCACCCCGACCACGTGCAGGCCGCGGCCCTGTGCGAGGCCGCGCGCTTCTACGCGAAGCTCACCCGCACCGACATCCCCGGGGAGCCCCACTACCCGCGCAGGGTCGTGCACTTCTTCTCCACCCACTACCGCATGGTGCGCCGGCCGTCCTTCGTGTTCGACGTCAGCGAAACCTTCGAGCAGAAGATGGAAAGCCTGCGCGCCTACCAGAGCCAGTTCGGCCCGGAGCGGGGGAACCAGCGGGTCTTGGAGGCCGTCGCGGCCGCGGCCGCCTACTACGGCTCCCTCATCGGGGTGGCCTACGGGGAGCCGTTCGTGCTGCGGGAAGAGCTCGGGGTCAGGCGCCTGGAGGCGCTGGTGTGAGCGGGCAGCTCTCGATCCCGCAGCGCCACGGCCAGGTGCTCTGCCGGCCAGAACTCGGCCGGTGGGTGGACGTGGCGAGGCAGGGCGCGCGCGCCCTTGAGGGCGCCCGGGTCTTCGGGGTCGCCCTGCGGGACGTACGGGAGCAGGCGCGGGCAGAGATCCTCTCCCAGGCCCAAGCGCTGCTTGAGCGGTGGGGCTTTCCAGCGCCAGTCCCTCTGGAAGGCCCGTGGGTGGCCACCGGACACCAGCCCGCGCTCTTCCACCCAGGCATCTGGCTCAAGACCCTGGCGGTGGCCCGGTGCATGGAGGCCGGTGCGGCGGGGCTCAACGTGGTGGTGGACTCCGACGAGTGCGGGGCCTGGAGTGCCGTCGTCCCCAGGCGGGACGGGCGGCTCGTGCCCAAGGAGCGGGTCGTGGTCCAGGCCGGGCCCGAGGTGCCCTACGAAGCCCTCCCGCCGCCTGAGGAGGGCACGTGGGAGGGCTTCTGCGACGATCTGGAGGAGGACCTCGCTACGGTGGACCGGTCTGATCTCGCCCCGCGGGTCGAGCGGCTGAGGGCGCACGGACGCACGGCCCGCGCGCGGACCCGTCACCTGGGCGAGTTCGGTGCGTGGCTGCGCCGGGCCGCGGAAGGCTTGCCGTACTACCTGGAGGTCTTGGTCTCGCAGCTCTCCAGGACCGCGGCCTTCGCACAGTTCGTGAGCTGGCTGGCTCAGGACGCGCAGCGCTTCCTGGCGGTGCACAACCGCGCGCTCGGGGAGCACCGGCGGGAGGAGGGGTTGCGGTCCGCGGCGCAGCCGTTTCCGGACCTGCGGCAGGACCAGGGGCTGGTAGAACTGCCCCTGTGGCTGGTCCGCGAGGGAAGGCGCCGGCCGCTGTTCGTCCGGCCAGGCCGGCCGCCGGTGCTGTACGCGGACGGACAGCCCCTGAGCCCGGTGTCCCAGGAGGGAACGCTGCCCGAGGGTGTACGCCCGCGGGCGCTCGCGCTCACGCTGTTCGTGCGCCTGTGCGTGTGCGACCTGTTCGTGCACGGCCTCGGCGGTGCCCGGTACGACCGCGTGACCGACCGGGTGGCCCGCGAGTTCTTCGGCCTAGAGCTTCCTGCCTTCGCGATCCTCACCGGCACCTTCCACCTCCCCCTCGCCCGACACGCGGACCCGTCCGCGGAGTACGCGCGGCGACGCCAGCTGTGGCTGGACCTGCAGCACAACCCGGACCGCCACCTGCCCCGGGACGGCGAGACGGCGCCGCTGGTGGAAGAGAAGTGGCGGTGCATCCGCGCCCTGGAGTCGCCCTCCCTCCCGCGGCGCGAGCGCCGCCAGCTCACCCAGCGGATCCGGGAGATCAACCAAGCCCTCCGGCAACGCCTGCACGACCGGCTGTCCAGCCTCGAGGCGGAGCTCGCCGCGCTGCGGGCCGAGGTGGAGGAACACGAAGCCGCCACCCACCGCGGCTACGCCTTCTTCCTGTTCGACGCCGCAGAGCTGCGGGATGCGCTTCCCACGGGCGCAGGAACGCGGTGCTGACGTCTCCTCCCGTGGTCGCGGAAGGGCTGGGCCGGCGGTTCGGCCGGGTGGTCGCGCTCCGCGGCGTGAGCCTCACCGTGCCGGCTGGGACCTGCCTGCTGCTTGCGGGCCCGAACGGCGCGGGCAAGACCACGCTGCTGCGCATCCTCGCCACGGCCCTGCGGCCGACCGAGGGACGCGCCCGGGTTTGCGGGTGGGACGTGGTGCGGGAGGCGAGCCGGGTGCGGGAGGTGTGTGCTTACCTCGGGAGCGGTGGGGCGTACACGGCGCTCTCGGGCCGTGAGAACCTGCACTTCGCTGCGGACATGGCAGGCCGTCCGCGGGCCCTGGCGAACCGGTGGCTTGAGCGGGTCGGCCTGGGATCCGTGGCGGACCGCCCCGTGGCGACCTACAGCCTTGGGATGCGCCGGCGCCTTGCCCTCGCTCGGGTGGGGCTACTGGAACCCGCGGTGCTGCTCGCGGACGAGCCCTTCGTGGGCTTGGACGAAGAGGGCGTGGGACTGGTCCGCGAGCTGGTGGACGAAGTCCGGCGCCGCGGCGGTGGGGTAATCCTGGCCACCCACGACTGGGACCGGGCGCAGCCCCTCGGCGACCGGGTTTTGGTCTTGCGGGACGGCCGCCCGCAGCCGCAGGAGCGGGAGGCCTCTGCGGGAGCAGTACGGTGAGGGCGCTAGAGCGTGCTGTGGCCCTGGCGGCCAAGGACCTGCGCGTCGAGTGGAGGCGCCGCGAGGTGCTCCTGCCCTCCGCTAGCTTCGGCCTGCTGGTGGCCCTCGTCCTCGGGCTGACGCAGGGCGCACAGCCGGACCGGGCGCCTGCGGTGCTGTGGGTGGCGCTCGCCCTGGCGGCGGTCCTGCTGGTGGAGCGCACCACGGAGCGAGAGGGCGAGGAGGGCACCCTGGAGGCGCTGCTGTTGTATCCGGGCAGCCGGGAGGACCTCTTCTGGGGACGCTGGGCGGCCCTGGTGGTGCTGCTCCTCGTGCTGGGGCTGGCCCTGGGCCTGGCGCAGGCCGTGCTGTTCGGGGTACGCCTCGGGCCTGGCTGGATGCGCCTGGCGGCCGCAGGGCTGCTGGCCAGTTGCGGACTCGCGGCGGTCGGCGCGCTGTTGTCGGCGCTGCTGCTGAACGTGCGCGGGGGCCACCTGCTGATGCCGCTGTTGCTCCTGCCCACCTGCCTGCCCGTCCTCCTGGCTGGGATCCGGCTGACCGAGTCGGCCCTCCAGGGTGCTCCCTTCGGGCCGTGGCTGGGTGTGCTCGTGGTGTTCGACGCCCTCCTCCTGCTCGTTGGCCCGCCGCTGTTCGCGGCTGTGGCGGAGGGCTAGGGTGCTGCGGGCGTTCTTGGGCGGCGCCACCGCAGCCCTGCTGGCCCTGGGCCTGGTCCTGGCGCTGTGGCTCAGCCCGCCCGACGCGTACCAGGGGGAGTACGTGCGGATCATGTACGTGCACGTCCCGAGCGCCCTGGCCGCGTATGTGGCTGCGGCGGTGGCGTGCGTGGCCGGAGCCCTGTACCTGTGGCGCCGACAGGCCCGCTACGACCACCTGGCCCAGGCCGGTGCGGAGCTCGTCGTGGTGTTCTCCGGGCTCACGCTGCTGTCGGGGATGCTCTGGGGCCGGCCGGTTTGGGGGGTCTGGTGGGCGTGGGACGCCCGCCTGGTCACCACCGCGGTGCTGTTCCTGCTGTACGTGGGATGTGTGCTCGTACGCGGCCTGTCGGACGACCCAGAACGCGGCCGATCCCTGGCAGCGGTGGTGGGCGTGGTGGGCTTCCTGGACGTGCCCATCGTGCACTACTCCGTCGTGTGGTTCCGGACGCTGCACCAGCCTCCTTCCATCGGGCCAGGCGGGGTGGCCATCGCACCCCCACTCCTTCTGCCCCTCGTGGTGAATGCCCTGGCGTACCTGGCCCTCCTGGGGTACCTTCTCGTCGAGCGTGCCCGCCTGGCGCAAGTGGAGGCGAGCCGGTGAACCCCTGGGTCTGGGTGCTGGCGGCGTACGGCTGCGCGGCCCTGGTGGTGGGCGGCTACGCCGTGTGGATCTGGCGGCGGCTGCGGGAGGCGCGGGCCACCGAGGAGGTGGAGGGTTGAAGCGGCTGCGGGTGCTGGCCGCGGTCGGACTCGTGGCGGGCTCGCTGGGCTACGTAGTGGCCGGCGGGCTGCGGGAGGCGGTGGTGTACTACGTGACGCCCACGGAACTGCTCGGAGGCCGGGTGGAGGCGGGCCGGCCGGTGCGGGTGGGTGGCCAGGTCGTCGCGGGTTCCCTCGTGCGGGAGGAGGGGACCGGCGAGCTGCGCTTCGTGCTGACCGACGGCCGCACCCGTCTGCCTGTGCAGTTCCGCGGGCGGGTGGAAGGGCTGCTGGTGGAGGGCCAGGGCGCAGTGGTGGAGGGCCGCCTCGAGGCCGGCGTGCTGCGCGCCCACACGGTGGTGGTCAAACACTCGGAGGAGTACCGGCCGCCCGAGTAGTCCGCTTGACGCGCGGACGGGGGCTTTTGGAAAATCAGCCTGGACCTTCGTGGAGGGGGCCTTGTGCGGCCCCTTCTTTCGTTATTTGGAGGATTCCACGGGCGCCGGGTCAAAAGACAGGAGCGCGCCAGCCACACAGGGCGAGGAGGGGAGTTGCGGGAGCGGCGAGCGAGCCGGTGGCGCGAGCGGAGAAGGGCGCGCACCTTCGTGGGCGCGTTGCTGGCCTGTCTTGTGGTCTCCGGCTGCCAGCCCTACGTGCGGATATCCACGGAGGTCCGGGACGCCTACGAGCCGCTTCCAGGGTTCGCGGTGCGGATGAACTTCATGCCCCGCAAGCCCAACGCGGACGAGGGGAAGAAGGTCTACGAAGCCCGTTGCGCCGTCTGCCACGGGCCCGAGGGCGAAGGCGACGGCCCCATGGCGGCGCAGCTCACCGCGCCCGAGAAGAACCCGTACACCGACTTCCTGAGCCTGTTCCGGATCCACCCGCGCAGCGAACCGCTCCCCAGCCGGCCCGCGCGGTTCGACAACCTGGACCAGATGCGCCTCAACGCGCCCTTCGCCCTGTTCGAGACCATCGCCCGCGGCCGGCCCCACACCGCCATGCCCGGGTTCCAGCACCCCGCCTATGGCGCCGTGGACGGAGGCGATCCGCGGCTTTCGGACCAGCAGATCTGGGACGTGCTGTTCTGGGAGTGGAGCCGTACCACCACGCGGGAGCGGCTCGCGCAGGGGCGGCGGATCTACAACCAGTTGTGCGCCAGCTGTCACGGGGTGGCGGGCGACGGCAACGGCCCGGAGGCCGCGCGCATCCGGGAGCAGGTGTGGACGTGGGGGCGCGGGGTCGGGCCCGGGATCTTCACCGACCGCGACTGGATGGCCTACCGGAAGCCCGTGGACCTGTACCAGCGGGTCGCGGAGGGCGTGCGGCGCCGCGGCCTGGAGCTCATGCCGGCGTACGCGGGAAGGCTCTCCCCGGACGAGATCTGGACCGTGGTAGAGTACCTGTGGACGTTCGTGTACACACCACCGCAGGACGTGCGCCCGTGAGCGAGGGGTGGCCTTGGACGAGCGAGGGCTGAACCGACGGACGTTCCTGAAGGCGCTGAGCGCCATCCCCGTGGTGGGCGGCCTGGCGGCCTTCCTGGCTCCCCTGTTGCGCTACCTGAAACCGAACCTGGAGCCGGGCCTGGGGCTGCCCGCGGGCAAGCTGCCGCCGGACCTGGCGGAGGGCGACCTGCCCAAGGGCGAGCCGCTCCCCATCGCGCGGCTGGAGGAGCTGCGGGAGCCCTGGTCCAGCAAGTTCTTCGTGTTCACGCAGAAGTACCCGCAGTACACCCCGGAGCAGGCCAAGGCCGCCACAGTCCCCGGTGTGGCCATCCGCATCCCGTGGAAGTTGCCGTTCCCCGGCTACAAGGGAGGTAAGGAGCCGACGGACATCGTGATCTTCTCGCGGATCTGCCCGCACCTGGGCTGCATCTTCAACTACGTTCCCAACTGGCGGGAGGTCACCGCCGGCTACGGGGGCTACGTGCCGCCCGAGGACCGACGGCACGGGCTGCTGGCCTGCCCGTGCCACCTCTCCATCTACGACCCCGCGGACCGGCAGGTGCCCGGCCGGGTGCTGTCCGGGCCTGCACCCCGGCCGCCCCGGTACTTCACCTACGAGATCCGAGACGGCGTGATCGTGGTGACCGGCGCGGAGCCGGGCGGGATCGCCTGAGGGGGCCGCGCGGTGTGGGACCGGGTGCGGGAGTGGTTCCGGGAGCGCAAGGAGAAGCTCGACCTCTTCGACGAGACGTACGCGGACCGGCAGGACAACCCCCTCTACCTGCTCGGCCAGATCGTGTACTTCTCGTGGATCGCGGTGGTGGTGAGCGGCATCCTCCTCATGATCTGGTACGAGCCCACCACCCACGGGGCGTACAACTCCATCCTCCGGATCCAGCGGGAGATCCCCTTCGGCTGGCTCATCCGCGGCGTCCACAAGTACGGCGCCGACATGCTGATCATCGCCATCACCCTGCGGATCTACCGGATGTACTTCCTCGGCGAGTACAAGCGGCCCCACGAGCTGTCGTGGATGATCCTGTTCGCCTCCCTGGTGCTGGCCATGATCTCCGGGCTCACCGGCTACCTGCTCATCTGGAACCAGCGGGCCTTCTGGGCCGCCAAGGTGGTGCTCACGGTGGCCGTGTACCTGGACGAGCTGCCTCTGATCGGCCAGACGCGGTTCGGCAGCGCCATCGCCTTCGCCTTCCTCGGCGGGCCCGCGGAGGGCCAGGGGACCCTCACGCGCTTCTACGCCATCCACTTCGGCATCTCCGCGCTCCTGCTGATCGCCACGGAGGTGTACTTCATCTTCACCCGGCGGCGGCGCTTCGTGCTCTCGCCCACGGCCCTGGTGATCCTGTGCCTCATGCTGGTGGTGACGAGCTACGTGTTCCCGGCGGAGATGGGGCGCCGCGCGGACCCCAACCGGACGCCGCTGCCGATCCTGTCCGACTGGTACTTCCTGGCCCTGTACCAGTACGTGAAGTACACGCCGCCCCTGTGGGCAGGGCTGGGCCCGGGCCTGCTGATCGCCTACGGCATGCTGGTCCCCTTCCTGGACCGGAGCAAGGGCCGCCGGCCCTCGGAACGACCGTTCTTCACCGTGGTGGGCGTGATGGCGCTCGTGTACTTCCTAGTGTTCACGGCCCTCATCATGTTCAACATCGCGGTCATCGGGCGCGACCCGCACGTGGTGCTGCTGCTGACCGCGGCCACCCTGGTCGTGGGGCTGGTGCTGGAGCTGCGCTACCGGAGGCGTCAGAAGCTGGCGGAGGCCGCAGCCCCGCGGCCTGCACCGCGGCCGGCCCCCGCGCGCGCGGCGGCGGGGTGAGGCGGTGACCGCGGCCCGCTTCGTCGTGGCTTTTGCCGTGGCCGTGCTGGCGCTGCGGGGCGTGTGGGCGGCGCTCCGGGAGGCTGTGCACGGCGCAGGGCCGGAGGCCTGGCTGTGGGCGGCCGCGTGGGCTGCGCTGCTGGCGGGGTCGTTCCTGTACGCGGGCTTCGTGCTGTACGGCGCGGAGCGCAATGCGCGCCGCCTGCGCCGACGGGTCGGGCTGTACGAGCGGTTCCTGGCGGGAGGGCACCGGTGAGGGGCGCTGCGTCGGCGCTGGCGCTGGCGGGCTTCCTGGCGGTGCTGGCGCTGGTGTGCGTGGCCGTCATGGTGTACGGGGAGTGGTTCGACCGGCGGCTCCTGAGCTCCGGAGCCCTGGGCGTGCTGCTGGTCCTGTACGCGGCCATCGTGGTGCTGTTCCGGAAGGCGGGGATCACCGCGGAGGAGTAGGAGGGGTCGTGTACCGGCGGCTGCTCACGGGCTTGCAGAGCGCCACGCTCCGGCTGGACGTGGGGATCCAGCGGGTCCTCCCGCAGGACTTCAACCCCCTGTACTACACCGGCGGGCTCGCCAACCTGTTCCTCACCGTGCTGGTGGTCTCCGGGATCCTGATCTTCCTGTACTACGAACCCAGCCTGGAGGGCGCGTACGCGTCGGTGGAGTTCCTGACCCGCGACGTGCCCTACGGGGTGGTGTTCCGGGGGATCCACCGGTACGCGGCGGACGCGTACATGGTCGCCATCCTCCTCCACCTGTTCCGGAACTGGTTCACCGACCGCTACCGGGAGGCCCGGGACAGCCAGTGGCTGTCCGGCATGGTGCTGCTGGTGTTCTCCGGGCTGGCGGGCTTCACCGGATACCTCCTGGTGTGGGACGAGCGCTCCCAGATCCTCACGAGCCTCACCGTCCAGGCCCTGCGCTCCGTGCCGTTGGTGGGGAACTGGCTGGCGGAGGTGTTCGTGGGCGGCCCCGGGGTGAGCGACACCACCCTGCCGCGTTTCCTGTTCCTGCACGTGGGGCCTGCCATGGCCCTGTACGTCCTCCTGTGGTGGCACTACGTGCGCCTGCGGCACCCGAAGATCTGGCCGCCCGCGGTGTGGGTCCTGTTCGGACTGGGGCTCTTGTTCATCTTGGCGTCCGTCCTGCCCGCCACCAGCGGCCGGCCCGCACAGCCCGGGGCGTCGCCGGAGGGCTTCGCCGTGGACTGGTTCTACCTGTGGCCGTACGTGCTGGCCCGGTGGATGGCGCCGGGATGGGCGCTGGCCCTGGTGGTGGCCCTGCTGGCGTACGGCATGGTGATCCCGTACACCCTCCGGGAGACCCCGGAGGAGCGCGGGCTTCGGGCCCTGGGCCAGGCGGTGGTGGTGGACGAGAACTGTACCGGGTGCGAGCTGTGCTACTACGACTGTCCGTACAACGCCATCTACATGGTGCCGAGCCCCGCCCCGGGCAAGAGCCGGGCGGCGGCGAACCGCAAGCTGCTCGCGGTGGTGGTGGACTCCCGCTGCGTGGAGTGCGGGATCTGCATCGGCGCCTGCCCCTTTGAGGCCTTGGAGCTGCCCCGCATGCTGGACCGGGACGTCCAGCAGCGCATCCAACGCGGCGCGCAGGCCCCGGCCGCCGCGGCCACGTGAGGAGAGACATGGCCACGAGGACGGAGACCACACAGGCGAGTCCGGTGCGGGTAGTGGGCTTCCTGTGCGACTGGGCGGTGCGCAGCGAGGGCCTCCTCAACCCGGACGACACGCTGGTGGGGATGCCGCACGTGACGGTGATCCGCGTGCCGTGCTCGGGGTTCGTCAAGCCGGGGTGGTTGGAGCTCGCCCTCCGCAGCGGCGCCGCCGGGACCTTCGTGTGCGGCTGTCCCATGGGCGACTGCCTGAACCGGGAAGGCAACTGGATCATGGAGGACCGCATCGACCAGCTCCGCAAGCGGCTCGCACGGCAGAAGGTGGACCCGGACCGCATCGCTTTCTTCGCGTACGGCCTGCACGACCAGCAGGCGTTCCTGGACGCGGTCCAGGCCTTCGTGGACCGCCTGCGGGCGTTGGGGGGAGGGAAGGCGTGACCCGGTTCGGCCCGAAGCGCTGGAGGGCGTACCTGCTGTACGCCCTGTTCTACCTGGCGTTCTTCGCGCTGCTCCTGTTCGTGGCCGCCTTCGGACTGGTGGCGGAGGCCTGAGGCGCGATGCTGGCGTGGATGTTCACCGACGAGCGCTGGAGTGCTGCGCGGCGCTTCCTGTACGCAGGCGCGCTGTGGGCGCTGGTGGCCGGCGCGTACGACACCCTCGTGTGGGCACAGCGGGTGTGGCCGGGGCTGCTGGCGGACTTCCCGTGGACGTCCCACGGGCGGCTGGTGGCCGCGGCGCGGGACCTGTGGACCTTCGGGTTCCTTTCGTCGTTGTTGGTAGGCGCCGCCCTCCGGGTGGTAGGCCAGGGCGAGCGAGACGGGTTGTGGAGCGAGCCGCTGGCGAACCTGGCCCTGTGGCTGTGGACCGCTGCGCAACTGCTGGCCGTGTGGTGGCTGGGCGCGGGCTGGACCCGCGGGCGGCCCTTCGGCGAAGCCCCCTGGCCCATAGACCTGCTGCGGCTCGCGAGCGCGCTGCTGCTGCTGTGGGTGGTGAAGCGAACCCTGGAGCGCGGCGCCGCGCAGGAGCCGGCGCTGGGCTCCCTCCTCTTCGGATTCGCCGCGCTACCCGTGGTGCTGGTCCTCGGTAAGGGGCTGTTCTGGCCGTTCGCCAACCCGTATGCCGGGGTGGTGGACGCCCTGGCGCAGAGCTTCCTGCGGGGCGGGCTCACGTGGTTGTGGTGCGCGCCGCTCGGTGCGGGCGTGGCTCTGTACCTCGTGGCCGCGGTCGCGGGCCGGCCCCCGTGGGCACCCGCTCTCGTGGGCGCCGCAGTGGTCGCGCTCGGCGCACTCGCGCCCCTCGTGGCGCCCGCGGCGTTCGTGTGGGGGCCGGTGCCGTTCTGGGTGCAGACCGTGGGAGCGGTCGCGCAGGCCCTGCTGCTCCTCCCTCTGGTCACGGTCCTGACCGGGATCGTACGGCCGCTCGCGGGCCGGTGGGAGGCGGTCCGGGAGCAGCCCGGGGTGGCGTTCCTCCTGGCAGGGTGGCTGGCGGTGGCGACCGGGGCCGCAGCGCTGGCGCTGGCTTCGCTGCTGGGCCCAAGCCGCGTGGCGCACCTGACCCTGTGGGAGGAAGGGGCGCGGCTACTGGTCACTGGCGGGTTTGCGGCCGTGGCCGCGGGGGCGGCGTACACCCTGACCCCGCACGTGCTGGGCCGGGCCCTGGTCAGCCGGGCGCTGGCGTGGAGGCACTTCTGGGTCCTGGTCGGCGTGTGGGCTCTGTCGGTGCCTGCGCTGTTGCTGGCGGGCCTGGCGCAGGGTGCCACGTGGGCGACCGGCACCGTGCCCTTCGCCCACGGTGCTCAGGCCGCGGCACCGTTCATGGCCGTGCGGTTCGCTGGGGCGCTGGGGCTGCTCGGCGCCCATGGCCTGTTCGCGTGGAACCTGTTCCTCACCGCGGACTCCGGGGAGCCCGTGCCGGCCGCGGAGCGGGAGCTGGTGCCGGTGACGGGCTAGGAGGCGGGGATGGCGGTCGCGTCCTGGGTCCGGTTCGCGCTGGTGACCACGGTCTGTGGGTTCGCGGCCACCGTGCTGCTGCCCGCAGCAGACCCCGCGGTGCGCGCGGGGCGCGCTGCGCACGTGGCGCCGGAGGCCAGCTACGGGCGGTGGGTGTACGCGCGGGAGGGGTGCGCGGCCTGCCACACCCAGCAGGTACGCGCGGTGGAGGGCCGGTTCGGCATGGTGCGGGAGCCGCAGGACCTTGGGCAGGCGTCCACGCCCGCGCAGTACGCAGGCCAGAACCCCGCGCTCCTGGGAGACTTGCGCCTGGGTCCCGACTTGAGCCACGTGGCCTCCCGGATTCGCTCTGCGGACGAGCTGCGCCAGCTCCTGCGTTCTGGCCGCGGCGGCATGCCTCCGCACGCGTACCTGCCGGACCGTGACCTGGACGCCCTCGTGGCCTACCTCCTGACCTTGCGGTGAGGGAAGCGCCCATGGCCGAGCCGACCCCCAGCCCCGCCCAGCACCCGCCCCGCTGGCTTTTGGCCCTCTACGTGCTGCTCCCGCTGTGGGCTGCAACTTACCTGTTCGTCGTAGGAGGCCTCGTCCAGCCCGAGGTGCACACCGTGGCGCGCACCATCGAGGGTGTCTCCCGGGGGGCCGCCGCGGCCCCGGACGGCTCCGAGCAGGTGTTGGGGATTCTGGCCGCGGTCCCTCAGGACGCCCGGGACGACCGGCCTCCGCGTCCTGTGACGGAGGCCATGCTGGCAGAGGCCAAGTCGCAGTACGACACCCTGTGCGCGGTGTGCCACGGCCCCCAGGGTCGCGGGGACGGCCCCGCCGGTGCCGCCCTGAACCCGAGGCCCCTGAACTTCCACTTCCGCGCCTTCCAGGAGCGCATGCCGCCTGGCGCCACCCACTGGGTGATCAAGAACGGCCTCGGGAACACCCCACGCCGCAGCGGCATGCCCGCCTTCGGCCAGCTGTCCGACGACCAGATCTGGGCCCTGGTGGAGTACGTGCGCAGGCTCGGGCGGCAGCCGTGAGCACCGACGTGGAGGCGGGGGCCAGTCTGGCGGCCGCGTACGCGCCCGTCCGGGAGGACCTCGAGCAGCTGCAGGACCTCCTCCGCAGGGAGCTCAGCGCGGACGACCCGTTCCTCATGGAGCTCGTGTCGCACGTGCTGCAGACCCGGGGCAAGATGGTCCGGCCCGCGCTGGCGTTCCTGTGCGCGCAGGTGGCAGGGAGGGCAGGGCCCGAACGACACCTGGTCGCCGCCGCGGTGGAACTCATCCACGTGGCGTCCCTGATCCACGACGACGTGATCGACGAGGCGGATCGGCGCCGGGGCCAGGCGACCCCCAACGCCCGCTGGGGCAACCACGTGGCCGTGCTGCTCGGCGACTACCTGTTCAGCAAGGCCTTCCACCTCCTGGCCCGGGTGGAGCGGGACGACGTGGCCGCCCGGGTGGCCCTTGCCACGGTGCGCATGAGCCAGGCGGAGATCCTGCAGATCAAGTACGGCAACGCCCCGCACACGGACGAGTCGGTGTACTTCGCCATCGTGGAGGGCAAGACCGCGCACCTGGTCGCGTCCGCGTGCGCCGGCGGGGCGCTGGTGGGCGGCGCGGACGGCGCGCTGGCCGAGCGGCTGTCCACCTTCGGCCTGCACTGGGGCGTCGCCTTCCAGATCACCGACGACGCCCTGGACCTGACCAGCGACCCGGAGGTCTTAGGCAAGCCCATCGGCAGCGACGTGCGCGGCGGCAAGGTGACCCTCCCCCTCATCCACGCCCTGCGGCAAGCGGACGGCGAGCGCCGCCGGCAGCTGGAGGGCTGGATCCGCTCGGGCGAGGTGGACGCCCTCCGGGCCGCGCTGGAGGCCTCCGGGTCCTTGGCCTACGCCCTGGGCGTGGCCCGTTCCCACGCGGACCGGGCGCTCGCCGTCCTGGCAGGCCTGCCCCCGGGGCCCGCCCGGAACAGCCTGGCCGCGCTCACGGAGTTCGTGGTCTCCCGGCGGCACTGACTCCCCCGCGCCTGGCCGAAGCTAGTTCCCTCCGATACACTGGGTTGGCGATGGAGCTGCGCGCTCAGGCTCGCACCGTGCTGCGGGCGGTGGTGCAGCCCTTCCACCGAGCCCGGGCGGCCATGGTGGCGTTTGCCGTCGCCACCACCTCCCGGCACCTGGAGGCGCACCGGGAGCAGGTGCTCCAGCGCTGGCGAGCCCTGCTGCACCGCCGCGTCGTCCGGTACGCGGACCACCCGGAGGTCTGGGAGCGGTGGGGCCGGGAGACGGTGGACCTGCTGGTCCGGGTGATGCGGGCGGAGGGCGAGCCGCAGCGGCTGCACGCGCGGGACCGGGTGTTCGAGCACGCCCACCGCGTGGCCGCGGAACAGCTCGAGCTCGGCTTCAGCCTAGAGGAGATCCTGCAGGCCCTGAGCCTGCTCCGCAGCAGCGTCACCGCGCAGGTCCAGGTGATGCTCAACCGACGGCTGTGGGTGGCCTTCCCCCCGGACGTCATGCTGGCCACGGAGCGGGTGCACGAGGCGCTGGACCTCCAGATGCTGGCCATCGGGCAGGCCTACCTGGAGGCGCGGGACCGCGTGATCCACGAGAAGCAGCGCGACCTGGAGGAGAGCAACGAGAAGCTGCGGACCCTCATCCGAGAGATGCACCACCGCATCAAGAACAACCTCCAGACGTTGGCGGACCTCCTGTACCTGGAAACCCTGGACGCGGAGGGGCCTGCCCGGAAGAGCCTGCAGGACAGCATCGGGCGCGTGAAGAGCATCGCCGCGGTGCACCAGATGCTGTCCGCGGACCGGATCGAGGCGGTGGAAGTCCGCCGGCTCGCGGAACGCCTCTGCGAGACCATCGGCCGCGACCTGGCGGGGTTCGCCCGCGGAGTCCAGGTGGCCGTGGTAGGGTCCGAGCTGTGGCTGCCGAGCAAGCACGCCACGGCCCTGAGCCTCGTGCTCACCGAGCTATTGACCAACGCGGTGGAGCACGCCTTCCCCCACGGAGGCGGACGGGTGACGGTGGAGCTCGAAGAGGCGGGGGACGAGGTGCGGGTGCGCGTGCGGGACGACGGGGTGGGTCTTCCGGAGGGCTTCCGGGTGGACCGCCACGGGCACCTGGGACTCAGGATCGTGCAGGACCTGGTCGCGCGGGACCTGCGCGGCACCTTCGCACTGCGCAGGGATGGCGGGACCGTGGCGGAGGTGCACTTCCCGCGCCCGGACGGGAAGGAGGCGGCCCCGTGAGCGGCAAGGAACGCCTGCGAATCCTCATCGCCGACGACGAGGCCATCCGGGTGATGACGCTGCGGACGCAGCTGCGCGCTTTGGGGTTCGAGGTGGTGGCGGAGGCCACCAATGGCCGGGAGGCGGTGGAGCTTGCGGAGCAGTACGAGCCCGACCTGGCCATCCTGGACATCAAGATGCCGGAGCTGGACGGGATCTCGGCGGCCCGGGCCATCGTGGCCCGCCGGCCCATCCCCGTGGTCCTCCTCACCGCGTACAGCGAACCCGAACTGGTGGAGCGGGCCACCGAGGCGGGCGTGTTCGCGTACCTGATCAAGCCGGTGAGCGAGGAGGACCTGCTGCCCACCATCCTGCTGGCCCGCGCGCGGTTCGAGGAGTTCCGGCTGCTTCGGCAGGAGGTGTCCGACCTCCGGGAGGCCCTGGAGGCCCGCAAGGTCATCGAGCGCGCCAAGGGGATCCTCATGAAGCGGCTGGGGATCAGTGAGGCGGAGGCGTTCCGCCGCATGCAGGTGCAGAGCCAGAAGGAGAACAAGAAGCTGGTGGAAATCGCCCGCGCCATCGTCACCGCGCACGGGGTGCTCTGATGGAGGACCGTACCGAGCGCTGGGAGGACCTCGTGGACGACCTCGTGCGGCTCGTGCGGGCCCACGCGGAGCTGGTGCGGCTGGAGGGCCAGGAGGCGGTGGGGGACCTCCTGCGCGGAGGGTTTTGGGTCGTCGTCGGCTTGGCGGCCCTGGCGGGCGCGGTGGCGTTCCTACCGGCGCTGGCCACCCTGGTGCTCGCCCTTTGGCTTCCGGCTTGGGCCGCGGCCCTGGTGAGCTGGGGCGGGGTGGCGTCGCTGGGTGTCTTGGGCCTTTGGGCGGGCTGGCGCAGGCTCAGCCGGCCCAAGCTGGCGAAGGTGCGGGAAGTGCTGCGGGAGGACGCCCGGTGGGTTCGCGAGCTGACCGTGTCCATGCGGAGCTCCGGGAAGCCCGGGTCCGGGTCGCCCTGAGGCTGGCCCGGATCCTGGAAGAGCAGCGCCGCACCGGCCCTCCGCTCCCGGCGGCCGCCTGGGTCGCTCTGGCCACGGCCGCGCTGGTGGTGGTGGCGTGCGCCGCGCTGGGCCGGCGGGCGGCTTAGCCCGCGCGGCTGCAAGTTGATACAATGCCCCAGGAGGTGGCGGATGCCCTTCGGGATCGGGACGACCGAGCTCGTCATCATCCTCGTGATCGCGCTACTGATCTTCGGGCCTTCTCGCCTGGCCGGCATCGGGAGCTCCCTGGGGAAGGCGATCCGGGACTTCCGCAAGTCGGTCAAGGAAGAGGACAACGACGAGCCCGCGAAGACCTCGTGAGCCGGCTGACGGGTGACCTCGGGCCGACCTAGCCCGCGCACCATGCCGCTACGCCGCCGGCGCTCGTGGTTGGCCCTCGGCCTCGTGGTCCTGGCCGGCGGCGTGGTCGGGCACGTGCTCAGCGAGGCCGTGGCGGCGTTTTCGCCGCTGTCGTTCCTCGCACGGTCTGTGGAACCCGGGCTGGATCCCGCCCTGCACCTCGACTTGGGCCTGGTGACGTTTACCTTCGGGTTCACCGTCCGGCTGAACCTCGCGGTGCTCCTCGGGGTGGTGTTCGCTCTCTGGGTGTGGCGCTGGGTCTAGACCACCCCAAGAATCGCTGCGCGACTTTTGGGGACCCCGGTCTATCTGTCGGTAGGGTTTTTCCGGTACAAGCGCCTAGCCCTGTCGAAACCGCCCGCGCCCGGACGTTCAATCCACGGGATGGCTGCCACGCTACCGGTCCGGGAGCTCCCTCCGGAGGCGCGGCCGCGCGAGCGGCTGCTGGCCGAAGGCCCGGAGGCGCTGGGGGCCCGGGAGCTCTTGGCCGTGCTCTTGCGGTCCGGTGTTCCCGGGGTGTCGAGCCTCCACCTGGCGGACGACCTGCTACGGCGGTTCGGGGGTCTGCGGGGCCTGGCGCGGGCCAGGCCCGAGGAGCTGAGCGCCCTGCCCGGCGTGGGGCCTGCGAAGGCCACCACCCTGCTCGCGGCGTTCGAGCTCGCACGCCGGCTGCAGGGCCCTGACCCCGCAAGCCGCCCGGTGGTCCGCAGCGCGCAGGACGCCGCGGACGTGCTGGCTGCACGGATGGCCCACCGAGACCAGGAGCACTTCTGGGTGCTGCTGCTCAACACCCGCCACGAGGTGGTGGGGGTCGTGGAGACGTCCCGGGGAGGCCTGAACGCCGCGTCCGTGGAGCCCCGGGAGGTGTTCCGGGAAGCGGTCCGGCGCAGCGCGCACGCGGTCATCCTGGCCCACAACCACCCCTCCGGCAACCCGGAGCCGAGCCCCGAGGACGTCCGGCTGACCCAGGTCCTCCGGGAGGCGGGCACCTTGCTGGGCGTCCGGGTCCTGGACCACCTGGTGGTCGGGGACGGCCGGTTTGTCAGCCTCCGGGAGCGCGGGTTAGGATTCTAGTGCGCCATCCGTCGCAGGTCCTCCGCGAGGGCCGCGGCTTACCCGCGTTTCCGGAGGCAGGGATGATACGCAACGGGTTCTTCAGCCGGTTTTCCCGCGACATGGGCATCGACCTCGGGACCGCCAACACCCTGGTGTACGTGCGTCACGAGGGGATCGTGCTCCGAGAGCCTTCCGTGGTGGCCAAGCGCACCGACGGCGTGATCCTGGCCGTAGGGGACGAGGCCAAGCGCATGATCGGCCGCACGCCCTCCGACATCCACGCCATGCGTCCCCTCCGGGACGGGGTCATCGCGGACTTCGACACCACCGCGGCCATGCTCGGCTACTTCATCCGGAAGGGGATGCGCGGCCGCAGCCTGCTGCGGCCGCGGGTGATCGTGGGCATCCCCTCGGGGGTCACCGAGGTGGAAAAGCGGGCGGTGGTGGACGCCACCCTCCAGGCGGGCGCGCGGGAGGCCTACCTCATCGAGGAGCCCATGGCCGCAGCCATCGGCGCGGGGCTCCCCGTGTCCGAGCCCGTGGGGAGCATGGTGGTGGACATCGGCGGCGGGACCACGGAGGTGGCGGTGATCTCGCTCGGCGGGATCGTCACCAGCAAGTCCATCCGGATCGGCGGGGACGAGATGGACGAAGCGATCATCCAGTACGCCCGCAAGGCCTACAACCTGCTCATCGGGGAGCGCACCGCGGAGGAGATCAAGATCGCCATCGGCTCCGCCTACCCCCTGCGGGAGGAGCAGGCGGTGGACGTGCGGGGACGGGACCTGGTGTCCGGGCTGCCGCGGACCGTGCGCATGACGAGCGCGGAGATCCGGGAGGCGCTGAGCGAGCCCATGGCCGCCATCGTGGACGCGGTGAAACAGACTTTGGAGCGCACGCCGCCGGAGCTCTCGGCGGACATCGTGGAGCGGGGGATCGTGCTGGCCGGGGGCGGCGCGCTGCTGCGGGGGTTGGACCGGCTGCTGGCGGAGGAGACGGGGATGCCCGTCACGCTCACCGACGACCCGCTGTCCGCGGTGGTGCTGGGGACGGGTCGAGCCTTGGAGGAGATCGACACGCTGAAGAAGGTCCTCGTGACGGCCAAGCGCGCGTAGCCTCCGGGCGAGGTGGTGCGGGCGATGATCGCGGCAGGGTCGCGGCGACGGGCGGGCTTGCTGGCGTTCCTGCTGGTGGCCGCGGGCGCGCTGCTCACCCTGCAGGTGCGCGCCCCGGAGCGGCGGGACGTCGGCGGGCTCGGACGCCTGGTCCTCGGTGCGCTCGTGCCCTTCCAGGCGGCCCTGTCCCAGGCCGCGGACGCCGTGGTGGGCTCCTGGCGGGCCCTGAACGAGATCGGCCAGCTTCGCACCGAGAACGCGCGCCTGCGCGCGGAGGTGGAGCGGCTGCGGCGGGAGCTCGCGCAGCTCGCGGAAGCCTCCGCGGAGGTGGAGCGGCTGCGGCGTCTGCTGGCCTTCCGGCCCTCCGTGCCCTCCGCCACCGTGGCCGCCCGCGTGGTGACCCGCGACCCCAGCCGCTGGTACACCACCCTGACCGTGGACCGCGGCGCCCGGGACGGGCTGCGGAAGAACGACCCCGTGGTCACCGCGGACGGCCTAGTGGGGCGCGTGCTGGAGGTGTACCCCACCGCCGCCCGCGTGCTGCTGGTCACCGATCCCCGCAGCTCCGTAGGCGTCCTGGTCCGGACGAGCCGCGAGGCCGGGCTGGTGGAGGGTCAGGGCACGGAGGTGCTGCGGTTGCGCTACCTCTCGAGATCCGCCGTCTTGCGGGAGGGTGACGTGCTGGTGAGCTCCGGCCTGGGTGGCGTGTTCCCCCGGGGGCTGGTGGTGGGCACGGTCGTCTCCGTCTCGAGACCCGTGGGCGCGTTGTTTCAGGAGGCCCAAGTCCGGCCGGCCGCGGACCTTTCACGGCTTGAGGAGGTGCTGGTGATCGTGTCGGGCGGAGGAGGGGCCGGCCCGTGAACCGGCCTGTGCGCACGGCCGCAGGGCGGGTCGCCCTGTACGCCGTGGCCCTGTGGGTGGCTGTGGCGGTGGAGGGCGCGTGGGCGTGGAGGGTGAGCTGGCTTGGCGGTACCTTGGACCCTGTGCTGTTGGTGGTGTTGGCCGCCGCGCTGCGGTACGGGCCCGAGGCGGGCGCGTGGGCGGGCCTGGCGGGTGGGCTCTTGCAGGACCTGGCCGGCGGCGGTCCTCTGGGACTGGGAGCGGTGGCGAAGCTGGTCGTGGGGTACGGCGCCGGCACCCTCGCACGAAGCGTGTTGCTCGACAGCCCCCTCGCTCCCTGCGCGTTCGCCGCGACCGCCACGGTGACCTCGCGGCTTGTGGAGGCGGCCGTGGCCGCGGTGGTAGGCGAGCCCGTCCTGGTGACGGCCGCCGCGCTTCTGGTAAGCGTGGGCTACAACATGGCGGTGGCACCCGCGGTCTTCGCGGGGTTGCGACGTGTGGAGGGGAGGTCTGTGGCGCGGGGCGTGCCGCCTGCCCGCGCCCGCTAGGAGCATGTCCGAGAGACGTTGGTCAAGACGGGGACCGGGGTCCCCAAGAATCGCGCCAGCGATTTTTGGGGTGATCTAGACGGTGCGCCCGCCGAGGTTCCGTCTCGTCCCCGGTTCCGACCCGCGCCCGGACGCCCCTGAGCGAGCAGAACGGCCCTCGGCCCGCCTGGCGTCCCTCGCGGTGGCTCTGACCGTTGCGTTCGGCGCCCTGGGCGTGCGTCTGTGGCAACTGCAGGTGCTGCAGGGCGAATACTACGCGCAGCTCGCGGACAGCAACCGCCTGCGGGTGCACCGGGTCGCCGCACCCCGGGGCCTGATCCTGGACCGTCGCGGCCGTCCCCTGGTCACGAACCGGCCTGCGTTCTCCGTCTCCCTGCTCCCCATGGAGCTTGAGGCCCCGCGCAGGGTACTGCCGGAACTGAGCCGCATCCTGGGCGTTCCGGAAGCACAGCTGTGGGCGCGGCTGGAGCAGGGCCGGTCCCGGCCCTTCGAGCCCGTGCGGGTGCGCCGCGACGTGGGGATCCGCGTGGTGACGGTCCTGGAGGAACGTCGGCACGAGCTGCGGGGTGTGGTGGTGGAGGCCGAGCCCGTGCGCGTGTACCCGTACGGGCCGGTGGGCGCCCACGTCCTGGGGTACTTGGGCGAGGTCAGCGCGGAGGAGCTGGAGGCGTTGCGGCCGCGCGGGTACCGGCCGGGCGACCTCGTCGGCAAGGCCGGGGTCGAGCGGCAGTACGACGGGCTGCTGCGGGGCGACGACGGCGAGCAGGTGGTGGAGGTGGACGCCGCGGGCCGGCCCCTGCGGGTGCTGCGGGAGCAGGCGGGCCGTCCGGGCCAGAGCCTGGTGCTGGCCTTGGACTGGGACCTGCAGCGGGAGGCCGAGGCACAGCTTGCGGGGCGGGCGGGCGCGGTGGTGGCCATGGACCCGCGCACGGGCGAGGTGCTGGCGCTCGCCAGCAGCCCTTCGTTCGACCCCAACGCCTTCGCCGTGGGGATCTCCGAGCGGGACTGGAAGGCGCTCGCCGGAGACCCGCGCAACCCGCTGCTGAACCGTGCCACCGCCAGCGCGTACGAGCCGGGCAGCGTGTTCAAGGTGGTGACCGGGCTTGCGGCCCTTCAGGAGCGCCGCGCCTCGCCGGGGTCCCGGTTCGTGTGTACCGGTTCCCTGCGGCTTGGCCGCTGGGTCTTCCGAGACCTCCAGGCCCACGGGGTGGTGGACTTCACCACGGGGGTCGCGCAGTCGTGCAACGTCATGTTCTGGTTGCTGGGACGGTCTGTGGGCCCGGAGGCGCTCGCGCAATACGCAGCTCAGCTCGGGTTCGGCCGCCCCACCGGGGTAGACCTTCCCCAGGAAGTTGAAGGGAACGTGCCCTCACGGGACTACAAGGAACGCACGTGGGGCGAGCCGTGGTACCCGGGGGACACCTTGAACATGGCCATCGGTCAGGGCTTCGTGCTGGTGACCCCGGTCCAGGTGGCTCGGGCGCTGTCCGCGGTGGCGAACGGCGGTGTGTTGCTGCAGCCGCGGGTGGCGCGTGCGGTACTGTCTCCCGAGGGGAAGGTGGTGCGCCGGTTCGGGCCTGTGGTCCAGGGACACCTGGGCGTTCGGCAAGAAGCCCTGGCAGCGCTGCGCCGTGGGCTTGAGGCGGTGGTGGCGCGGGGGACGGGCCGCGCCGCGGCCGTACAAGGGCTCCAGGTCGCCGGCAAGACCGGCAGCGCCGAGACCCCCCGCGGGAGGCCCCACGCCTGGTTCGCCGGCTATGCCCCTGCGCGCGACCCCAGGCTCGTGGTGGTGGTGCTGGTGGAGCACGGGGCCCGGGGTGGTCTGGCGGCCGCGCCGGTGGCGCGGGCGCTGTTCGAACGCTGGTGGGCCGGGCAGGAGCAGGCGGCGTACGCCCGGCCGGGTTCGCCGTGAGCGCGGTCGCCGCACCGCGGTCGCTACGGCGGCGGCTGCGCCACCTGGACTGGGTCTTCCTTGTGTGCACGCTGACCCTCGTGGCCCTGGGGACCGTGGTGGTCACAAGCGCCACCAGCACCCCCGACCAGCCGCTCGGGCTGCTGCGGCCCCGTCTCGTGCACGTGGTGGTAGGCCTGTTCGTACTCGCCGGCTTTGCCGCCGTGCCGTACCGCAGCCTGGGCCAGGTGTGGAAGGCGCTGTACGGGGGAAACTTGGCCCTGCTGGCTCTCACCGACCTCGTGGGCCGCGCCGCCCTGGGGGCACAGCGGTGGCTCACCCTGGGGCCGGTGAGCCTGCAGCCGTCCGAGCTCAGCAAGCTGGCGCTCATCGTGACCCTCGCGTGGACCTTAAGCCACCGGCGGGAGCCCTTCACCCGGCCCGCAGACCTCCTCCCGTACCTCCTGCACGCCGTCCCGCCCTTCGTGCTGGTGTTCCTGCAGCCCGACCTGGGCACGTCTCTCGTGTTCGCCGCCATCGTGCTCGGCATGCTGTGGGCCGCAGGCGTTCCCAGACGGCACCTGGGAGGGCTCGTGGCCGCGGGGCTGCTGGCCGCCCCCCTGCTGTGGCCGCTGCTCAAGCCCTACCAGCGCATGCGTCTGGTGGTGTTCGTGGACCCGGGCCTGGACCCGCTGGGCGCGGGCTACAACCTCATCCAGTCCAAGATCGCCATCGGGTCCGGCGGGCTGTGGGGCAAGGGGCTGTTCGCAGGGACCCAGAACACCCTGCAGTTCCTGCCCATGCAGCACACGGACTTCGTGTTCGCGGTCATCGGCGAGGAGCTGGGCTTCGTGGGCACGGTGGCGGCCCTCGTCCTATTCTGGGCGTGGTGCGTGCGCGGCCTGCGGGTCGCTTCTGTGGCCCGCGACGACTTCGGCCGGTACCTGTGCGTGGGCGTGGTGAGCATGGTGGCGTTCCACACGCTGGTGAACGTGGGCATGACCGTGGGGCTCGCCCCCACCACGGGCATCCCCCTGCCCTTCGTCTCCTACGGGGGCACTTCCCTGCTGGTGAACCTGGCCGGGGCGGGGCTGGTGCTGGGGGTGGGGCTGCGCAGGTCCAAGATCTTGTTCTGAGCGTGGAGGACGTATGCGTCGGCGCATCGTGGCGAACGTGGAGCCCTTCGAGACGCGGGTGGCGGTGTTCGAGGACGACCGGGTGGTGAATCTGTTCGTGGAGCGGGGGGAGCCTCTAGCGGGCAACGTGTACAAGGGACGTGTGGCCAACGTGCTGCGGGGTATGGACGCCGCCTTCGTGGACATCGGGCTGGAGCGGAACGCCTTCCTGCAGGTGGCCGACGTGCGCAGCCAGCGCATCGGCGGCGAGGAGTTGGAGGACGCCATCGGCCGCGGCGCCATCCAGCAACGGCTGCGGGTGGGCCAGGAGGTCCTCGTCCAGGTCACGAAGGAGCCCATGGGCAGCAAGGGGGCCCGGGTCACCACGTACATCGCCATCCCCGCCCACTACCTAGTCCTCATGCCCACGGTGAGCTACGTGGGGGTGTCCCGCAAGATCGAGAGCGAAGCCGAGCGGCGCCGCCTGCGGGAGATCGCCCACCGGCTCCGACCCGAGGGCATGGGGCTCATCGTGCGCACCGCCGCGGAGGGGGCCACGGAGAAGGACCTGCAGGACGACCTGCGCTACCTGCTGAGCGTGTGGAACCGGGTGGTGGAGCGGGCCCGGACCAGCCGGGCGCCGGCCCTCCTCTACCAGGACCTGCGCTTGCTGCGGCGCGTGGCCCGGGATTTGTTCACGGGCGACGTGGAACGGTTCGTGGTGGACTCGCCCCGCGAGTACGAGCGGCTGGTGGACCTGGTGAGCTCCTACGCCCCGCACCTGCGGGACCGTCTGGAGCTGTACCGGGGGCCGGAGCCCATCTTCGAGCACTTCGGGATCGAGCGGGAGATCGAGACGGCCCTGCGGCGCAAGGTGTGGCTGCCCTCCGGCGGCACCCTGGTGGTGGACCGGACGGAGGCCCTGACGGTGATCGACGTGAACACGGGCCGGTACGTGGGCGAGCGGGACCTGGCCACCACCATCCTCCACACGAACCTGGAGGCCGTACAGGAGGTGGTGCGCCAGATCCGGCTGCGGGACATCGGTGGCATCGTGCTCGTGGACTTCATCGACATGGACAACGAGCGGCACCGGCAGCAGGTGCTCCGGGCGCTCCAGGAGGCGGTCCGGCACGACCGCTCCAAGACCCACGTGATCGACCTGACGCAGCTCGGCCTCGTGGAGATCACCCGGAAGCGGGTCCACCAGGACCTGGAGGAGGTCCTGCGCATGCCCTGCCCGTACTGTGAGGGCCGCGGTCGGGTGCTGTCCGCGGAGACCATGGCGAACCGGATCCGCCGGGAGCTGCGCCGGCTGGCTTCCTCCCAGCCCCAACCCGTCCTGGTGGTCCGCGTCCACCCGCTGGTGCACGCGGAGCTCGTGCGGGACGGGGCCTGGCTCCGACGGGTGGAGGAGCAGACGGGCAAGACGGTGCGGGTCCTGCCCCGCGAGGGTCTGCACGTGGAGCAGTTCGAGGTCGCAGGGGCTCCTCGCCTCGAAGAGGTAGAGGAGGCGGCGGCCACCCGCACCCGTGCGTACGTGTGGGGCCCGGAGGAAGTCCTGCGGGTCGGCTCCGAGCCGGACCCCGAGCAGGAGCGCGCCCTGGCGGCCGCGGGGCGGCCCGCGAGCTGGTGGGACCGCGTGCGCCGCCTGCTCGGCGGGCGCCGCCCGGTGGGCGCGCCTCGGGCCCGGCTATAATCGTCTGTGCCCGGGGCGGCGGGCGTGAGGAGGGTCGGCGGTGCGCAAGGCGGCGGAGGTCCGGGAGACGTTCCTGCGCTTCTTTGAAGAACGGGGGCACGTCCGGGTGCCCAGCATGTCCCTAGTCCCCCAAGACCCCACTTTGCTGTTCACCAACTCCGGCATGGTCCAGTTCAAGGACGTGTTCCTGGGCGTGGGCACCCGGCCGTACAAGCGGGCCGTGGACGTCCAGAAGTGCATGCGGGTGGCCGGCAAGCACAACGACCTGGAGGACGTAGGGCGGGACGGCTACCACCACACCTTCTTCGAGATGCTCGGCAACTGGTCCTTCGGCGACTACTACAAGCGGGAGGCCATCGCGTGGGCGTGGGAGCTGCTGACCCGGGTGTGGGGCCTGCCGCCGGAGCGCCTGTGGGCCACCTGCTTCGAGGACGAGCTGGGCGAGATCCCCCGGGACGACGAGGCCGCGGAGATCTGGCTGGCCCAACCTGGGTTCGATCCCGGCCACCTGCTGTTCTTCGGCCGCAAGGAGAACTTCTGGGAGATGGCGGAGGTGGGCCCGTGTGGCCCGGACAGCGAGATCCACATCGACCGCGGCCCGGAGTTCTGCGACCGGCAGGGCGAGCCGGGACACGTCTGCCGGGTGAACGGCGGTTGCGCGCGGTTTCTCGAGCTGTGGAACCTGGTCTTCATCCAGTACAACCGCACCGGCCCCACCACGCTGGAGCCACTGCCGGCCAAGCACGTGGACACCGGCATGGGGTTCGAGCGCCTGGTGGCGGTGCTGCAAGGGGCTCCCGACAACTACAGCACCGACCTGTTCACGCCCCTCATGGACCGGGTGCAGGCACTGTGCGGGCAGTCCGACGCAGAGCGGGCGCGGGACGTGGTGGCGTACCGGGTCATCGCGGACCACGGCCGCGCCGCGGCCTTCCTGGTGGCGGACGGCGTCGTGCCCGGCAACGAGGGACGCGGGTACGTCCTGCGGATGATCGTCCGCCGAGCGGCCCGGTTCGGCCGCAGGCTGGGGCTTTCGCGGCCCTTCCTCGCAGACGTGGCGGACGTGGTGGTGGACGGCATGGGCGAGACGTACCCGGAGCTGGTCCAGCACCGAGCGTTCATCCGCCAGGTGCTGACAACGGAGGAGGAACGGTTCAGCCGCACCCTGGAGTCGGGGCTGTTGCGCCTGGAGGAGCTGGTGGCGGCGGCCAAGGCCGAGGGCCGCACCATCTTGCGGGGCGAGGAGGTGTTCCGCCTGTACGACACCTACGGGTTCCCGCGGGAGATGACGCAGGACGCCGCGCGGGAGGCGGGCCTCGAGGTGGACTGGGAGGGGTTCGAGCGGGAGATGGAGCGCCAGCGCCGCCGGGCCCGGGCCAGGTCCGCGTTCGCTTCCGCGCAGGCGCCCACCTCGCTGCAGGCGCTGGTGGAGAGCGGGGTCCGGACGGAGTTCACCGGCTACCGGACGGTCGTGGGGCCCGGTCGCGTGTTGCTCCTGCTGCGGGGGGGTGTGGGCGTGCAGGAAGCCTCCGCGGGCGAGGAGGTGGAGGTGGTGCTGGACCGCACGCCCTTCTACGCGGAGGCGGGTGGCCAGGTGGGGGACACCGGGTGGTTGGTGTCCCCCACCGGGCGGTTCGAGGTCACCGACACCCAGCGGCCCGCGGGCGACGTGGTGGTGCACCGCGGTTTCGTGCGAGAGGGCACCCTGCGGGTGGGCGACCGGGTGCGGGCCGAGGTGGACGGGCCGCGGCGGCGGGAGGTGATGCGCCACCACACGGCCACACACCTGCTGCACAAGGCGCTGCGCGAGGTCCTGGGCGAGCACGCGCGGCAGGCAGGCTCCCTGGTGGCGCCCGACCGGCTGCGCTTCGACTTCGTCCACCTGCAGCCGCTCACCGCAGAGCAGCTGGAGGCGGTGGAGCGACGGGTGAACGAGAAGGTCCTGGAAGCGATCCCTGTCCGCGCGGAGTTCCTGCCGTACCAGGAGGCGGTGCGGCGCGGTGCCATGGCGCTGTTCGAGGAGAAGTACGGGGACGTGGTGCGGGTCGTGTCCGTGGGCGACTACAGCCGGGAGCTGTGTGGCGGCACCCACCTGCGCAACACCAGCGAGGTGGGGCTGTTCCGCATCGTGCAGGAGACCGGGGTGGCCGCGGGCGTGCGGCGCGTGGAGGCTGTTGCCGGCTGGGCCGCCTACCGGTGGACACGCGGGCAAACAGACCTGCTCCTGCGGGTGGCCGCGCAGCTGCGGGCGGCTCCCGAGGACGTGCCCGTGCGGGTGGACCGGCTGCTCGAGCAACTCCGGTCGGTGGAGCGGCAACTGCGCGCCCTGCAGCAAGGCGCTGCCTTTGCGGAAGTGGAGCGCGCGCTGGAGCAGGTGCAGGAGGTGGCGGGCGTGCGGGTGGTGAGCGCGCGCTTCGACGGACTCGGCGAGGAGGCCCTGCGGGCGCTGGGCGACCGCTTGCGCGAGCGCCTGCGCAGCGGTGCCGTGGTCCTCGGGAGCGCCCAGGACGGACGGGTGGCCCTGGTGGCCATGGTCACCCGGGACCTCTGCGAGCGCCTGCAGGCCAGCGACCTCATCCGGCCAGTGGCGGAGCTGGTGGGCGGCCGAGGCGGGGGCCGGGCTGAGCTGGCCCAGGCCGGAGGCAAGGACGCCGGGCGGCTGGACGAAGCCTTGCGGCGGGTGCCGGAGTTCGTCCGCAAGCTCCTGGAGGGTAGGGGGTGACCGGCCGGGTCTTGGCGGTGGACTACGGCGCGCGGCGCCTGGGGCTCGCGCTCAGCGACCCCACGGGGGTGGCCCTCGAGCCTCTCCCGGCGGTAGTGCGCCGGGGGGACGAACAGGCGGCCCGCGAGGTGGCGGAGGTGGCGCGGCGGGCAGGTGTCCGGATCGTCGTGATCGGGCTGCCCTTGCGGACGGACGGCACCGAGGGGCCTGAGGCCACCGCCGCCCGCGCGTTCGGCCGCAGGCTCGCGGGCTACACGGAGGCGGCCGTGCGGCTGTGGGACGAGCGGTTCACCACGCGGCAGGCGGAGCGCCTGCTGGCCGGAGCCGGGGTCCGGCGGGAGCGGCGGCGGACGGTGCGGGACGGGCTTGCGGCCGCGCTGCTGCTCCAGAGCTACTTGGAGGCCGAGCGCAACGCCGCGGGGGGGTCCCGGGAAGACGGGCCCTCACCGCCGGGTGTACCATAGCCGTGAGCAACGGGCCGGGGTGCCGCGCGCCGTGCGCCGCGGCCGCGACGGGTGGCTCTCCGCTGTTGCGAACTCCGCGGAGGTGCGACGTGGGCCAGGCGGACGGCACGGAGCTGGACGTGATCACCGTCAGCGACGAGGACGGGAACCAACACGAGTTCACGGTGTTGGAGTACGTGGAGGTCCAGGACCGACAGTACGTCGTGGTGGTCCCCTCCGACGCCCCCGACGACGAGGCGGCGGTGATCCTGCGGGTGGAGGGCGACACCCTCGTCGGGGTGCAGGACCAGGAGGAGTTCGACCGGGTCGTCTTGGCGCTCGAGAGCGAGCACGACGACCTTGAGGTCGAGGTCGAGGACGACGAGCCACTCGAGGGGGGGTCGCGGTAGTCCGGCGCCTGCGCCGCCCCTGGCTGGCCGTGGCGGCGGGCGCGGTGGCGGTGTCCGCCCTGGCCGGCTGGATGGGCTGGTCGCTCGGCCCCGCGGGCGAGGGAGATCCCGTCGTGGTGCGGGTCCCGCCCGGGGCCGACGCGGGCCAGGTGGCAGAGCTTCTGTACCGCCACGGCCTGATCCGTAGCCGCCTCGCCTTCCGTGTCCGCGCGCGCTGGCGGGGACTCGCGGGGAAGCTGCAGGCAGGCGAATACCGGCTCCGGCCCGCAGAGGGTGTGGATAGGCTCCTGGACCGCCTGGCCTCTGGGGACGTGGTCCGCTACCGGGTCACGATCCCGGAAGGGTACACCGCGGTCCAGATCGCGGACCTGCTGCACCGCCTGGGCCTGGTGGACCGCGCGGCGTTCCTGCGGGAGGTCCGCAACGCCCCCGCCCACCGGATCCCGGAGATGGAAGGCGACGACCCCTCCAGCCTCGAAGGTTACCTTTTTCCGGACACGTACGAGTTCCCCCGGGGGCTCCCCGCGCGGGCGGTGGTGGCGACCATGGTGGCGCGGTTTCGGGACGCCACCCGGGATCTGTGGGCTCTGCCCCGTCCGCTCGGCCTGTCGCCGCACGAGGTGGTCACGGTTGCGTCCCTGGTGGAGCGGGAGGCGCGGCACGACGGGGAGCGGGCCCGCATCGCGGGCGTGCTCTACAACCGGCTGCGGCGGGGCATGCCGTTGCAGGTGGACGCCACCGTCCTGTATGCGCTGGGCCGGCACAAGGACCGCGTGCTGTACGCGGACCTGGAAGTCCCCTCCCCGTACAACACGTACCGGCGTCCCGGGCTTCCCCCCGGCCCCATCGCGAGCCCGGGCCTCCGGAGCCTGCGGGCGGCGCTGCAGCCCGAGCAGCACGACTTCCTGTATTACGTGGCCCGCCCGGACGGCACGCACGTCTTCAGCCGGACCCTGGCCGAGCACGAGCGCGCGGTGCGGGCCCTGAGCCGGTAGCGGGTCGCCGTGCGGCCGGGACGCGGGTGGGTGCCGCACTTGGCCGTGCGCCGGGTAAGCGAGATCCCGCTGGACCTGCTCGTCCGCCGGGGGATCGAGGGCGTGGTGTTCGACCTGGACAACACCCTGGTGCCGTACGGCTCGTGGGACGTGCCGGAGGACGTGGCGCGCTGGATGGACGAGCTGCGGGCTCGGGGCCTGCGGGGCGCGGTGGTTTCCAACGCGCTCCCCCAGCGGGTGCGGCGCCTGGCGGCGGCGGTGGGCTGGCCTGCGGTGGGAGGGCTGCCCAAGCCGAGCCTGCAGCGGCTGCGGCGCGCCATGCGCGTGCTGCGCACGACCCCCTCCACCACCGCGCTGGTCGGCGACCAGCTGTTCACCGACGTGTGGGCCGGCAACCGCTTGGGGCTGTTCACGGTGCTGGTGGAGCCCATGGACCGGCGGGAGTTCATCACCACCCGCCTCGTCCGGTACGTGGAGCGGTTGGTGGGCCGGCCGCGCCTCGTCCGCCAGCTCTGGGGCAGGACTCCGTCGGACGGCGGTTGAAGCACACACAGGAGATCTGAAGCGCGGGAGCGGGGCGGGATGGCGCTACGGGACGTGCTGAAGGAGATCCTGAGCAGCGTGGAGGGCGCGCTGGGTGCCGCGGTGGTGCGCCTGGACGGCGAAGTGGTGGAAGCGCACACCCTGGACGGAGGGCTGCGCATCGAGCGCGTGGGGCCCGACTTGGGCATCCTCGCCAAGGTCTCCGCGTACGCCGCGCGCAAGCTCAACGCGGGGCCGGTGGACTACTCGGTGGTTTCCGCGGAGAAGTACATCCTGCTGCTGTCCGCGGTGGAGGTGGACTACGCGCTGGTGATCGCGCTGCGGCAAGGGGGAAACCTCGGCAAGGCGCGGCTGCAGATGAAGAAGAACCTCGAGCGGGTGGCCGCGCAGTTGCGCCCCCTGGTCCCGTGAGGCGCTTGCCCCGAAGTCGCTACGCCGCCGCACTGCTCCTCGCGGTGGCCACAGCTCTGCCCGCGGCCGCCGGCCCTGACCCCTGGCGGGCGGGCCAGACGCTGTTCCTAGCGGGGCGGTACGACCGGGCCGCAGAGCAGTTCCGGCTCGTGTTGACGCACAGGCCCCGCGACCGTGCCGCGTGGCTTTGGTACGGGGCTGCGCGGCTCAACCAGGGCCAAGCCCTCGCCGCTCTCTCTGCCCTGCGCTTCGCGCGCGGTCCAGGGCCGCTCGAGGCCGATGCGTGGCTGTGGACCGGGCTCGCCTACGAGCGGCTCGGGGACCGTACGGCCGCCGTGGAGGCCTTCCGGCGCGCACTACGCACCGCCCCCGCAAGCCCCGCCGCCTACTGGGCCGGCCGCCGCCTCCGCGGGGAGGAAGACCTCTCGTTGCCCGGTGCCCTCTTGGACCCCACCGACCCCGGGGCCTACGCCCGCCTCGCCCTGCGCCATAACCGCCGGCTGACCACCGGGGAAGCCTGGCGGATCGGCCGCGCGCTCGTGGCGTACGGGAGGCGGTTCGACGTGGACCCGCGCCTGGTGAGTGCGTTGGTCCTGGTGGAGTCCGGCTTCCAGCCCCGGGCGGTCTCACCGGCAGGCGCCCTGGGCCTCGGCCAGCTCATGCCGGAGGTGGCGCGGGCCGCGGGCGTGCGCGACCCCTTCTCCATCGAGCAGAACCTGTACGGCACCGTACGGGTGCTGCGGGGACACCTGGAACGGTTCGGCTACCACAACCTCTCCCTGGCGCTCGCCGCGTACAACGCCGGCTCGGGCGCCGTGGGGCGCTACCAGGGCATCCCCCCTTACCACGAGACCCGCTGGTACGTGTTCCACGTGACCCGCCTGTACCTGCGGTACCGGGGCGAGCCCACGGCACCCTGACCCCGTACCCCGCGGCCGGGTCGTGGCGCGGAAGTTGCTCTGAAGGTTCGCTGCGGCTCGGGACCGGTTGGCGAGAGGATCCGCCGCGGTTCAGGGGAAGGCCGGCGCAGGTCTGGACGGGGGTGTTGCATGCGCGCGAGCTGGAAGGTCGCCTTGTGCGTGGCCGTGGTCGCGGCGGCGTGCGCAAGGCCCCAGCAGGCTGCGGGGCCTGTACGCCTCGGGGTGTTGCTGCCGTTCGACAGCGGGGTGGCGGCCGCCGCGGCGAGCGCCCTACGGGGTGCACAGCTCGCTGCGGACGAGACACGGGCAGAAGGGGAGGTCAGGCTGGAGCTGGTGGTGGAAGACGAACGGGGCTCGCCGGAGCGGGCGACGGCTTCCTTCGCCCGCATGGCCGAGGACGGCCGGCTGGCCGCGGTGGTAGGCGGTCTCACCGACTCCGTGGCCTTCGCCCTGTCCCCGCAGGCGTCCAGGCGGGGCCTGCCTGTGGTCAGCCCTGGGGCCACCGGAGAGGTCCCGTACGCCGGCCACTACTTCTTCCGCACGGCGCTTCCGGCCACGCTGCAGGGGCCAGCCCTGGCGCAGTACGCCCTGCGCCGCGGCTGGCGGCGGGCGGGGGTGATGTACGACAGCAACGACTACGGGACCGCGGTGGCGCTCTCGTTCGTGCAGGCGTTCAGGACCGGGGGAGGGGAGGTGGTGGGCCAGCGGCTGTACCGGGACGGCACCCGGGACTTCGCCCGGTTCGTGCGTGCCGTGCACGAAGAACGTCCCGAGGTGCTGCTGCTGGCGGGCTACCCGGACGAGGGGAACCTGTTCCTCGAGCAGGCGGCCCGGGCAGGGGTCCGGGTGCCGTTGCTGGCCCCGGACTCCTACGCGAACCCGGAGGCGGTGCGGGAGGCCGGGGGACGCGCCCACGGGATGGTGGTGGCCGCGGCGTTCTTCCCCGACAACCCGCTGCCCCGGGTCCGCGCCTTCGTGCGTCAGTTCCAGCAGCGCTTCGGAACCGCGCCGGACGCGTTCGCGGCCCAGGGCTACGACGCGGTCAAGGTCCTGGCCTTCGCGCTCAAACGGTCGGCTGCGGTGCGGCCGGACGGCACGGTGGACCGGCAGCGGCTGCGGAACACCTTGGCTTCCCTGCAGGACTACCCCGGGGTCACCGGCACCCTGACCTTCGACCGGTTCGGGAACCCTGCCCGGGAGGTCCTGCTGCTCCAGGTGGACCGTACGGCGCTCGTGGTGTTGCCGTAGGATGCTGGTAGCGGGCCCCCGGCCCGCAAAATCCAAGACCGAGGAGGGGTCGCGGTGAGAGCGGATCGCGTTCGGGTGTGGGTTGTGCTGGCGGCGGTGTTGCTGCTCTCCGGCGTGGCTGGAGGACAGCAGCGCCGGTTCGTGAACCTGGCCACCGGCGGGACCGCCGGGGTGTACTTCCCCATCGGCAGCGCCCTGGCGCGGATCTGGACCGAGCGGGTCCCCGGGGTCCAGGCCACCGCGCAGTCCACGGGGGCCTCCGTGGCCAACATCCGGCTCCTGCAGCGGGGCGACGTGGACGTGGCCATGGTCCAGAACGACATCGCGTACTACGCCTTCCACGGCATCGAGATGTTCAGCCGGGACCCGCAGACCCGGCTCCGCGGCATGGCCATGCTGTACCCGGAGACGATCCAGATCGTCACCCTGCGCCAGAAGAACATCCGCTCCGTGGCGGACCTGGCGGGGAAGCGGGTGGCCGTGGGCGCGCCGGGTAGCGGCACGGAGGTGAACGCGCGGCAGATCCTCCGGCTGTACGGCATCGGGTACGTCCAGACCCGGCAGATCCACGAGCTCCCGCGCACCGTGCAGGCGGACTTTTTGAGCTTCGCGGAGGCCGCGGACCAGCTCAAGGACGGAGTCATCGACGCGGCCTTCATCACCGCGGGCGTGCCCACCGCCGCGGTGCAGGACATCGCCGCCTCCCGCGACCTAGTGCTGGTCCCCGTGCCCGCCGCGGACGTGGCGAGGCTGCGGGAGCGCTACCCGTACTACACGCCCGTCACCATCGAGGCCAACAGCTACCGGGGCCAGACCGAGCCCGTGCCCACGGTGGCGGTCATGGCCATGCTGGTGACCCGGTCCGACCTGCCGGAGGACCTGGTGTACGAGCTGACCAAGGCCATGTGGGAGAACCTGTCGACCCTGCAGCAGGCGCACGCGCGGGCCCGGGACATCCGGCCGGAGACCGCGCGGGCGGGCATGCCCATCACCATGCACGCGGGCGCGCTGCGGTACTACCGCGAGCGGGGCATCCGCTAGGAGCTCGTCCCGGAGAGCCCCTCGAGCGGAGGGGACCGGGGGTCTAGCGCAGGCGGCCGGAGGGATGCTGAAGGGAGGAAGAGTGGTGCGGCGCAGGCGGGCCAACGACCGGGATTCTGTGGCGCCCGACCGCCGTGCGCCGATCTACCCCATCCGGACCGTGGCACAGATGACCGACCTCTCCCCGCAGCGCATCCGTGCGTGGGAGACGGAGTACGGGCTGATCCGGCCGTACCGGACGGGGGGCGGCCACCGCCTCTTCAGCCAGGAGGACGTCGAGCGCCTCCTGTGGATCAAGCGCATGGTGGAGCGGGGGCTGAGCCTCCAGGGCGTCAAGCGCCTCCTGGAGGAGACAGCCGGCAGCGGTCGGGAGCGGTGAGCGCGGTGGGAGAGGTCGGCCGGCAAGGCGCGGGCGCGTGGGAGGGCGAGGGACTGGTGTCCGAAGGCCTCGACGCGCCCGCCCTCTACCGGGGCCTTTCGACCGAGTACGCGGACGTCGGCCGCCTCATGGAGTTCCTGGACGGGCGGCTGTTCACCGGCCTCGTGCGCGTGACGCTCCCGGGTCGGGAGGCGCACGTGCTGCTGTTTCGGGGGAAACCGCGGGCTGCGCGGTATGGGGTGGAGGGCCGCAACCTGGAGTCCGCGGAGGCGCTGCGGGAGCTCGTGGCGGACAGCCGCTGGATGGAGGGCGAGATCTGGGTCCACGAGCTGCCCGAGGAGCTGTTCCCGGAGAGCTGGGAGGAGCGGGAGCCCATCGTGTGGGAGGAGCTGCACCCGCGGCCCGTCCGGGAGGAGGCCAGCCCCGGGCCGGCGCCGGAGGTATCGGTGCCGTCCACCACCCCGGCTGTGCCGGTCGAACCTCCTCCCGCGCAGGGTGAGCCGGCCCCAGAACCGGTGGAGGTCGACGTGGTCACCTGGGTGAAGGTGCTGGAGGCACTCGTGGCGCGCTTCCGGCGCTACTGGGGGCCCAAGGCAGCCGCGAGGCTTGAGGCGGAGATCAGCGGGGCGTTGCAGGCGGAAGGGCTGTGGCTGCGGCGCGGTCGGCTGGAGGGCCAGCCGGCGAAGCCCGAGGTCCTGCGCGCTGCCCTGGTCCGAGCCGTGGAGTTCGTACGGGGCATGGCGGGAGGGTCCTTCGTGGACCAAAGCGTGGCGGCGGCGCTGCGGGAAGCGGGCCTGCGGGACGAGGAGAGCGTGCGCGCGGCACTGGGGCTGGACTGAGGAGGCGGGAGGGTGCGGACGTTTCCGGTATTCGCGGCGGTGGTGGTCCTGCTGGCAACTCTGGCCGCGGCCGCGGTCCTGCAGCGGCCGGTGCGGGCAGCGGACGCCCAGCGCCAGCACGTCGTGGTGAGCGCGGCGCTGGTCGTCTTCCCCCTCCTGGCCGCGGCTGCGGCCCTGGGCGCTGCCCGGAGCTACCAGCCGGGCGACCGCGAGCGGACCGTGTGGTCGGGCCTCGGGCTGGCCGCGGCGCTGTGGGCCGCCGGCCGCGCGCTGTTCTGGTACGCCCAGACCTCCCTGGGCCACCCCATGCCCTTCCCTTCGCCCGCGGACCTCCTGACCGCGGGGTTCTTCCTCCTCGCGCTCGTGGCGGTATACCAGGAGTACCGGGCGGTGCGGGACCTCGTGGGCCCGACCCACCGGGTGGCCCTGGTGGCCGTGGCCCTCGTGACCCTGCTCGCGGGCTACGTGCTGTTCCTGGAGCCCGTGGTCGCGGGCGGACTGCGGACCACCGCGCAGTCCGTCAGCGTGGCGTTCTCGCTGGGGGGCCTCGTGCTCATCCCCCTCGCGACCGCACCGGCCCTGGTCTTCTTCGGAGGGCTCGCGGGGTACGTGTGGCTGCTGATCTCCGCCTCCCTGGTCTGCATCGCGGTGGCTGTGATGTGGTTCAGCAACGCCGTGTTCTTCGACGTGTGGTTCGTAGGACACCGCAGCAACGTGCTGCAGATCGCAGGCTTTGCCCTGCTGGCCGTGGGCGCGCTGTGGCACCGGCAGCTCATGCGGGAGGCGTAGGGTGATCCACCGCTTGCCCAGCGGGGACGTCCGCGAGGAGTGGAGCCAGATCTCCGCCGCGGAGCTGCAGGCCCTCGTGGACGGCCTCCGGGCCCGGGACTTCTGCGGCTACGTGGAGCTGCACTGGCCGGACTGCGAGGGCGCGCTGATCCTCGCCGGGAACGGCCGGGTGTTCGCGGTGTTCCAGGCGGACGCGGTGGACCTGCGCGGCCCAGAGGCGCTGCGCCACATCGTGGCGCGGGCGGAACGGCTGCGGCCCCGGGCGCGGGTGGTGGGCCTGCCACACACCCTTGGCCCCCTGCTCGGCGCCCTGAGCGAGCTGCAGCCGCTGCACACGGGCTTGCACACCGCCTTCGTCGACCTGGAGAAGCTGGCGGCCAGGCTGACCCGCGAAGGGTTCTGCGGGATGGTGGTGGTGGAGGGCGAGGGCTGGTGGGGATTTTTCCCGTTCGGCGAGGACGGCAACGGCGCCGTGTACTACGACGGCACCACGGTGATGGGCCGCAGCCGGCAGGAGCTGATCGAGAGCCTCGTGGGCACAGGCGCGGAGGTCGAGGTGTGGGTGAACCCGAGCGGCTCCGTCCCGCCCGTGGAGTTCGAGCCCTCCATACAGGCCCCGCAGCAGGCTCCGGTGGAGCCGGTGCCCGAGCCGCCTGCGACGCCCGTCACCAGCCCGTCCGTGGAGCGGGAGCCTGCGGCCTGGCAGGCCTACAAGGACTCGGACGTGTTCGTCCTGACCCCCGCCCTGCGGGTGGAAGACCCCGAGGACCCGCACGCGGCGGAGCTCGAGCACCAGTTCGGATCACTGGCCCTTGAGGTGGCCCGTCGGCTGGACGGGACCCGCACGCTGGAGGCCTTGCGGACCGAACTCGACCGCAGCCCGGCCGAGTTGGAACCGATCTTGCTCTACCTCCAGCAGCGGAAGTGGATGGCCCGTTACTTCAGCCGACGGGGGCCGAGACGGTGACGCAACGTGCGGGCAACGGACTGCTCGACGACGAGGAGGGGCTGGAGCTGTTCCGGGCCTACCGCGCCACGGGAGACCCGGTCCTGCACGCCCGCATCTGCGCTGCGTACGCACCCTTGGTGGAGCGGATCGCCCGCATGTACCGGGCGAGCGGGGAGCCACTGGAAGACCTCGTCCAAGTGGGCTACGTGGGCTTGCTGCTGGCGGTGAACCGCTTCGACCCGGACCGGGGCGTGAAGTTCCAGACGTACGCCTCGCACCTGGTGGCCGGGGAGATCCGCCACTACCTGCGGGACCAGGTCGGGGTGGTCCGGCGGCCCCGCTGGCTCAGCCGCCTCAGTCGCGAGCTGGAGCGAACCGTGGAGCGCCTGCAGCAGGAAACAGGCACCCTGCCCGGGGTGGAGGACATCGCCCGGGCCATGAACATCACACCCGAGGGCGTGCAGGAGATCCTCCGGGCCCGGGCCGCCTCCACCCCGCTTTCCCTCGACGGCCCCGAGGAGGAGCGGGTCCGGCGCATCCGGCACCTGCGCTACGAGACCTTCCAGCTGCCCGTGGAGGACCGCATCGCGGTGCTGCAGGCGGTGGAGCGGTTGAGCGAGCTGCAGCGCAAGGTCATCTACCTGCTGTTTTACCAGGACCTGACGGAGACCGAGGCGGCCCGGCGCCTGCGGATTTCCCAGCGGCACGTGTCCCGGGTGATGCACAAGGCGCTGCGGCAGATGGCGACGCTGTTGAAGGGCGCGGCGCGTCCGTAGGCCGCGCGAAGACCACGGGGGAGGAGGGTCGGCGATGTCAGACCTCAGGAAGGTGCTGGGCGAGTTCACCCAGCTGGACGGTGTGAGCGCGGCGCTCGTGGTGGGCCGTGACGGGTTCGTCATCGAGGGCGTGGCCACCGAAGACGTGGACCTGGAAGCCCTCGGCGCGGTGACCGCCAGCAGCCTGTCCGCCTCGGACGCCCTATCCACCGAGCTCGGCCGGGGCCGGCTGTTCGGGCTGATGCTGGAGTACGAGGGCGGGCCCATGGTGGTGTCGCCCGTCGGTCCGGAGGCCATGCTGGTCATCGTGGGCAACGGGACCGCCAACCTCGGCCGGATCCGCCTGGAGCTCAAGAAGCGCCAGCAGGCCGTGGCCGACGCCCTGTAGGCCGCCCGGAACCCGCCCGTGGCGCGCGCCCTGGGGTACAATGGGGGCGCCATGGGAGTCGGTGCGTGGCCGGGACCTCACGACGCGGGAGCGGGTCCGGTGACGGCCCGGACCGCGTGGCAGGTGGACCTTCCGGGCCTCGCGGACTACGCGTCCACGTGGGACCTGCAGCGCCAGCTGGTGGCGAGCCGGCAGCGAGGAGAGATCCCGGACGTCTTGCTCCTGCTGGAGCATCCGCCCGTCGTCACCTGCGGCCGCGCCACTAGGCCCGAGCACCTGCCTGTCCCCCGGGAGGCCCTGCGGCGCATGGGCTTTGGCGTGTTCGACGTGGAGCGGGGCGGGAGCGTCACCTACCACGGTCCCGGCCAGCTGGTCGGCTACCCCATCGTGGACCTGCGGGCGTACGACGAGAACGTGGTGGGCTACGTGCGCATGCTGGAAGAGTCCATCATCCGCGCCTTGCGCCCCTACGGGATCAACGCGGTCCGCCGGCCGGGCTTCACCGGGGTCTGGGTGGGGGAGGAGAAGATCGCAGCCATCGGCGTGGCGGTGAAGCGCCGGGTGACCATGCACGGGTTCGCCCTGAACGTGAACACCGACCTGGAGCACTTCCAGGTCATCAACCCCTGTGGGATCCACTACGTGCCCACCTCCCTGGAGCGGCTGCTGAGGCAGCGCGTCCCCCTCGAGGACGTCCGGAAGACGTACGCCGCCAGCTTCGAAGAGGTCTTCGAGGTCCGTCTGGAGCACGTGCCCGCGGACCGGCTTCTGCCGACCCCCCTGCCCGTACCGCTAACCCATGTTTGACACACCCGGGTCTGAGAGGGCGTAGGATGAGGGTTCGCTGGGGGGGCACTACCGGGGTGACAAACGCGGTCGCTGCTCGAACTGTAGCGCTCGGTTCCACCCGCTACACAGCCCGCGGCAACGCACGGTCGGGTACCTCAGTCGGTAGCACACGTCACTGAAGGTCACGGCGTCGTCGTTCGATTCCGGCCCCGACCACAACTGGACCCCGCCACAAGCGCGGGGTCTTCTCATGCCTCTCCCTTCCGGCCTCAGCCACTCTTCACGCGCTCAATCGCCGGGTACTCTGCCGCGTCTCGACAGGAAGCCCAGATCCCCTTCCGAATCTTCAGCAACCACGCTCACCGGCTCCCTGGACTTGCCCCGGTTTGGTGGACACCTTAAGACTGGAGGCGACAGCCTCAGAAAGGAGCTCACGATGCCGAGGAGCAGACCCCCTTACCCCCGGGAGTTCCGGGAGGAGGCAGTTCGGCTGGTCCGGAGCTCGGGCCGGCCTATCGCGCAGATTGCTCGGGA
>Ga0101945_1000428_pt1 | contig 72435 bp, 72 predicted proteins | sample DewCreD2012metaG_2_FD_75246 | JGI IMG/M metagenome (GOLD analysis project Ga0101945, IMG submission 75246) | Hot spring sediment bacterial and archeal communities from British Columbia, Canada, to study Microbial Dark Matter (Phase II) - Dewar... ... | reverse complement strand
CCCATTCCGGATCCTACGTGCTGCAGCAGGCAGAACAAGCAGGGTTGGATCCCGTCTACCACCAAAACTTCACCCTAAGACGAGAGGGGGAAGCCGACGTGCCCGGAGCCGTATGGTGTTTGCGTCGTTCGCGACAGCGGTGCGGAGCCCCTTGACCTTGCCCAGCCTTCCTTCATAGGAGCTTCACAGAAAGCCAGTTGAGGTATTCTTGAGCCAAAGCTTTCTCAGGGATCCCGGCAGGAGGAGCCTGATTTCTCGCCGATCCCTCTGGGTTAGCTTAGGGTTAAGTTTTATTGAGCCAGGGTGGTTCGATGGATCCTGCCACCTTTCTGGAGCGCTATGGGTTTGAACTGGAAGGTCAACCCGGCCAGGTTTGGGTGGAGCGCTGGGATCAGTCGTTCCCGGCTCACTGGATCCCGGTGGCTTTGCTGGAAGCCCTCTACCAAGGGCGGTACAAGGCCACCTCTGTGGAGCAGCTTCTCCGCCTTTGGCAGCGTCGCGGCTTTCCTCATCTTACCTTTCCCCCAGAAATCGGCCAGTTCCTTTGGCAGGAGCAGCAGGAGCTGATCCACTCTCTGGCTTCGACTGTCCCTATCTGTTCTCCTTTGCCGCCGGTACCCCCCGCGGGATCCCTGTTTTCCCGAGAACCGGCCATATCTTTAAACTTGTTGTTGGAGCAGTTGCAGGAGCTTCCCCCCAAGCTGCGCCGCCTGCTTGCCCAATCCTCTACTCCTCAACCCCCTCATGCCGGTGGGGCAGCGTCCTCAGCGATCCTGGAGCTCCAGCAGACGGCTGTTGACCCGCCAGCTTCTGCCAAGCCCCCTCAGGGACAATCTTGATGGGCTTGCCCCTCTTTTTCCTCAGGGATCCTCGCCATGAACTTTCCCCTCGATCGCGACAGCGGTGCGGAGCACACTTTTGCCTCCTTGCCCTGTGGGGTGATCACCGTCAGCGACACGCGCACCCCTGAAACCGACCACAGCGGCCAGTTCATCTGCACAGCCCTCCAGGAGTCCGGCCACCGAGTGGAGAGGTATTGCATTCTTCGAGATGAACCGCAGCTCATTCGAGAGCAGGTTCAGGATTGGGCCGGATCCCTGCCAGTCATCTTGTTGAATGGCGGCACAGGCATCGCCCCCCGCGACACCACCTACGACGCCATCGAGGCTCTCTTGGAAAAGACCTTGCCCGGCTTTGGCGAGATCTTCCGTCAGCTCAGCTATGACCAGATCGGCAGTCGGGCCATCGCCTCGCGGGCCATCGCCGGGATCCACGGAAAGTGCCTGATCTTCTCCATGCCTGGCTCCACAGCAGCCGTGCAACTGGCTATGCGCAGCCTGATCCTGCCGGAGCTGCCCCACCTGGTCAAGCAGCTTCACCAGGGTAAGCATTGAGGGAGCAGACCGTCCCCCCTAGGCCAGGATGGCAGTCGCCTTGGCAAGAGCCTCTTCCCGCAGCAGAGCGGCTTTGTCGGTGCGCTCCCAGGGCAGATCCAGGTGGGTTTGCCCAAAGTGCCCGTAGACCGCTACGTCTTGGTAGAAGCGCCCTCCCCGTTGGCGGGGCAACTCCCGCAGTTGGAACTGGGCCAAAATGGCTGCCGGCCTCAGATCAAAGTGGCGCTGTACCAGCCGCAACAGCTCTTCGTCGGGGATGCGCCCTGTGCCGAAGGTTTCCACCAAAATGTTGATGGGGCGGGCTACCCCAATGGCATAGCTCACCTGCACTTCACACTTTTGGGCCAAGCCAGCCGCCACGATGTTCTTGGCCACGTAACGAGCCGCATAGGCAGCGCTGCGATCCACCTTGGTGGGATCCTTGCCGGAGAAGGCCCCGCCCCCATGGCGAGAATAGCCGCCGTAGGTATCGACAATGATCTTGCGCCCGGTCAGGCCTGCGTCTCCCTGAGGGCCGCCGATGACAAACTTGCCGGTGGGATTGGTGAGAAAGCGGGTGTGGCTGTCGGGCTTGATGGGCAGCTCGGCAAACACCGGCGTAACCACCGCCTCCCAAAGATCGGCGCGGATCCGCTCTTGTACTGCTGCCTCTTCCGTAATGGCACCAATGGTGGGTGTGTGCTGGGTGGAGATGAGCAGGGTGTGAATGCCCACCGGGCGACCTTCTTCATAGGCTACAGTCACCTGCGTTTTGCCATCCGGGCGCAGATAGGGCAAGGTGCCGTTTTTGCGAACCGTGGCCAACTGGCGGCTGAGACGGTGGGCCAAGCTGATGGGCAAGGGCATCAACTCAGGGGTTTCATCGCAGGCAAAGCCAAACATCAATCCCTGATCCCCGGCCCCGACCAAGTCGAATTGATCTTCTCGGGATCCGCGACTTTCTAGGGCCACGTTCACCCCTTGGGCAATATCGGGAGATTGCTCATCGAAAGCCACCAACACTGCACAGCTTTCGGCACAAAAACCATTCTTGGCGTCGGTATAGCCAATTTCGGCCACCTTGTCCCGCACCAGACGGGTGAAGTTGACCTGCGCTTGCGAGGTGATCTCCCCAGTCAACAGAACCAGGCCCGTATTGACCACCACCTCAGCGGCCACCCGACTTAGGGGATCCGCCGTCAAGAGGGCATCCACGATGGCATCGGAGATCTGATCGCAGATTTTGTCGGGGTGCCCCTCCGTCACCGACTCCGAGGAAAACAAAAACGACTTGGACAAGGAACCTTCTCCTTAAAAGCTAGAACTGAGAACCTGAACAAAAAACAAGGCTCACCCGCTCGTTCATCATCCGTCGGAGAGAGAGCCGGCCAGGGATCCCATCGCGCAAGCGGGACAGAGTCTCCCCATGCTCCGCATCTGACGCAACTGGCCCCAACCCAGCTAGGGAAAAGGCCCAGCAAGCCCTGGGTGCTTCAACCGCTGCCGCGACCAGAGCTATGGGAGCCGCTAAAGGATAAAGTCGCCAGAAAAGTCCCTCAGCAAAGAGGGCTGTCCTCTAGAGAAAACTTTATTGCCTTTATCTTTCGGTTACTGACTAACCGCAGGAATTGGCACCGTAGCGGAGACTTCCGCCGGGTTGCCGCAGCTTCATTGGGCCTGATCCCTCAGTCTGCTCTGGATAAAGAACGGAACTTGTCCCTATACTACCCCCAACCTTGACCGATTTTTGACATTCTCCCTCGCCTAAAGGCGAAGGATTCTTTCTCAGGTTGCGGGAGAACTCCCACTTCCTGTTCGCGTTAGCGGTGCTTAGCACCCGCTACACCACCCTTGCGTAACAGTGGTGGGGGATGCCATAACCCCAACTACTGGGATAAACTCCCAGATACTTGCTTGAGCTAACGTTGCGCCATACTCTAGCTGGCGGAACTCAGGATAAGTTATAACAGAAAGCCGCCGTAAACGGCGGGGCTTGAAACCCAATTCTTAAGGTCAAAAAAATGAGCTGTGGGCAACCTCAGCCCAATAGACCCTGCCACCAGTCTGTTCCTTGAGCGGCTTTGAGAAAGAATGCACCGGCCAAGCCCAAAGGGGAGAGAACGATGAAGCAGTACATCAGCAGGCTATCTCGGAAAGCGGCAGCCGGTTCTTTCATGCATGATCCCAGCTAAATGAAGCCAGATTGGAGATTAGGATAAAAGCAATCTGCTGCGGGGGAACTTGGGTTTGCCTCGACAGTCGCGCTGGCGGTGCAGTCCCCCTGCCATAGGCACAGCAATTCCCTTCAGCTTGTGTGGCGAACCTCGATTTCGATTATGGCCCAACCCGTCCTGTCTGGCTTGCCTGCACCGGCTTCGGGATCCCAGCCCCCCTCGACAACAGAACTTGAGGATGCTCGCGATAGTGATGCGGAGTCTTCACCGGGCGCAGAGGCTGACCCAAACTGGCGGCATCGCCAAAGAATGCAAAAACGCCAGCAGATCCAGCGGCAGCGTCTGTCGGGCATGCGAGATGACAAGGGCTTGATCATCGTGCACACGGGGCAGGGCAAGGGCAAGACCACGGCTGCCTTCGGCATGATCTTCCGCGCCCTCGGCCAGGGGTTGTCGGTGGGGGCGGTGCAATTCATCAAGGGAGCCTGGGATCCGGGGGAAGCCAAGCTGTTACGGAAGTTGGCCGAGCATTCAGAGCTGGGCCTGGGAAAAATAGCCTTTTACGCCATGGGAGAGGGCTTTACCTGGGAAACGCAAGATCGAGAGCGAGACATTGCCCATGCACAGGCGGCCTGGGAAAAGGGGCGGGAGCTGTTCACCAGCGGGAAGTTTCAGTTGGTGCTGCTGGATGAGATCAATGTTGCCCTCAAGTTGGGATATCTCTCGCCGGACAGGGTGTTGGCCGGGCTAGCGGAGAAACCGGAGCGGGTTCACCTGATCTTGACGGGGCGGGGCGCGCCAGCAGCGTTGATTGACCAAGCCGATCTGGTGACGGAGATGACTTTGATCAAACATCCCTTCCGCGACCAGGGGATCAAGGCGCAAATCGGCATTGAGTTTTAACCCTTGGGCAGGAAAGATGGCCATTCTGCTGGCGGCGGCAGCAAGCGGCAGCGGCAAAACCACCATCACTCTGGCTCTGTTGGCTGCTCTGAGGCGGCGGGGCCTGCGCATCCAACCTTTCAAGGTGGGGCCGGATTACATTGACCCTCTGTTTCATACGGCGGTGAGTGGGATCCCCTGTCGCAATTTGGATCCCTTCTTGACCGACGAGGACTTTGTGCAGCGCTGCTTTCGCCACCACTGCCAGGGCAAGGATGGAGCCATTGTAGAGGGGGTGATGGGCCTCTTCGATGGGCGAGCGCCTGGATCCCTGCCCCTCCCTGGGAGCGGGACGGAGCCCTTTTTGGCCAGCAGCGCCCACGTGGCCCGCCTGCTCGGGATCCCTGTGGTGCTGGTGATCGATGGCAGTGGCATGGGAACAACAGTGGCCGCCTTGCTCTACGGCTTGAGCCGCTGGGATCCCCGCCTCTCCATTGCCGGGGTGATTTTCAACCGGGTGGCTTCGGGGCGGCATGGACAAATCTTGCAGCAGGCGGCGGCTGCAGTGGGGATCCCGGTCTTGGGCCAGTTTCCCCGCCGGGAGGATTTGCGGTTGCCCAGCCGACACCTGGGGTTGGTGCCCGTCTCGGAACTGGATCTCTTTCCCCACTGGCAAGCTGCCTGGGCCGATCTGGCAGAGCAACACGTCAATTGGGATGGCCTATTGCCCCTCATTCGGACGCTTCCTCCAGCGGTGGGAGAGCTGTGGCCAGGGATCCCCTCTCTCACCGCAAGGACTCCGTCCCCCTGCTGCGAACCAGTACGGGTGGCGGTGGCCTGCGATGCCGCCTTTAACTTTTACTACGCCGACAACTTAGATCTGTTGCGGGCCTGTGGAGCCGAGCTGCTGGAGTATTCCCCCCTCCAGGTGGGACTATGGCCGCCGGATCCCTGCGATGGCGTGCTGCTGGGGGGAGGGTTCCCGGAATTGTTTGCGGCAGTTCTATCTGAAAAAACCAAGCAACACCCGCTCCCGCCCGCCCACCCACCCCTTTATGCCGAGTGCGGCGGACTCATGGTGCTGGGCCAATCCCTCACCGATTTCCAGGGAAAGACCTACCCGATGGCCGGACTGTTGCCCATCCAGGTAGACATGGCCGACCGGCTGTGCTTGGGCTACCGCGAAGCTGCGGTTTTGCGCCCAACCCTGCTGGCCCCAGCCGGGGATCGCCTACGCGGGCATGAATTTCACCGCTCCCGCAGCACCCCTATCTCCCCAAGCCCAATCTATGGCTGGGGATCCCCCGCCCAGCCTCAACAGGAAGGATGGGCCACCGAGCGCCTTCACGCTTCGTACCTGCATCTGCACTGGGGATCCCGTCCCGATTTGGCCCTGAGATTATTGCAGAATTTCTTAAGAATCTCGAAAAGGGATCCCTAAAAAACCGTGCCATCGCTGAGCAGTTGGATGGGGGGAGAAGCATCTGCCCTAAGCTGGGCCGCTATTTGCCGTCCTGCCGTCCAGGTTCCCCCCTGTAGTATCTTCACCAGGGGTAACTCCTGGGCAGAGCAACCCAGTCTTTCCCGGATTAAGGAGGCAACTTGATCCAGCAAAATCACCGTCAGGGCCCGCCACTCCACAATCACCGTCGAATCTGGAGGATACGGTTGCTGACCAATCTCCGGCTGCTTAAGCTGGATCACCCCCAAATCCACAAACAACCCCCCGTTGCGATACTCCGCCAAGCCTGTCAGCTCATCCAAACCCCAGATCGGGATCCCCTCCTGCTGCAATGGCTCCAGCAGGGAATAGGTCATCCACTGCAACAACTTGTGAAAAGGCACCCAATCGCTCCCCGGCTCCGTTTGGGGTAGGTGGGGATGGGGCCAGACATCTCCCAGAGGGATCCCGGCCAGTGAGACTCGCCCAGGCCAAATGGAGCTAAACCCCCTCTGAACTGCCTGGAAGACCTGTGCTGCCTTGATCCCACGGCTGGGATCCTCGGGTTGGATTGCTTCCCACAACCGGCCAGGACGGGGAAGATTGTGACCGGATCCAAAGTAATGGGGTTGAGCCCGCAAAGTTTGTGCCAACCTTTGCAGCAGTTGCCAGCGTCCTTGCAGCCCCAGTAAAGGATTTTCCGATCCCACCTGAAAGGCTGCTGCCAAATCCGCCAAGGTGATCCGCTCCAGGGCCGCTGCATCCACTTGCAGAGGTTGTTGGGGATCGCTGGAAAACCCACCTCGCCAGAACCAGTCGAAACTGGCCAAGGCCAAACCTTCGGAACGACCCACCACCGCCTGACTTTCTGGATCCCGGTACTTCCAGGCAGAACCTGCCCCTGCATCCAGCAACACGCTGACTATGGTGAGATCCCATTTGCATCGCAGCCGCTCCAGCGGATCCATATCCTTGAGTCGGTTTTCCAGACGGGCTAGGCGCTCCCCGGATCCCACCTGAAAATGTTGCCAGCGGCTATGGAAGGGAATTTCCCCGCTGGGATAGTGGGCCCGCATTGTGGTGATCACATAGTCGGCTACGGATCCCATCCGATCCAGGTCGAGGCGAAAGTGCTCCGACTTACCGGCCAAAACCCTTTCAAATAGCAACTGACAGCGATCCCGAATGGCTTGGGGACTCTGAAAATAAGCCACTCGTTTCTCCAGATCAACAGGTGTCAGCATCTGGCCGTTCCTTCCCAACTGTCCATGCCGAGAATTTTCTCAGCATAATCGGGCGGGAACCTACCTTGCTCAGCATTCGTCGGCAAGCCTTAGCCCACTTGACACCCTAAGCGTGCCAGTCTCTTTTCAAAAGACTACGTCCCGCTTCGCGGTTGGTGAGGATCCCGATAGATAAGAGCATTGACTCAGAGTAAATTTTGATGTCTTTCTTAAGAGAAGTGTTGAATATTACATTTCACTGAAGTAGACTCTGCCTACTCTGTGGCCTTAATCACTTCCTTAAGGGGTTGTCGATTGTTATGATAGACGTAACCCTAGCCTTAAGCATAAATTACTAGTTAGGTCATTTGCAGCTAGGCGGAGCCCCAAACCAAAAGGGTCAATCCATTAGGGAGGAGTGTGATGTTCACACGGTTGGCGGAACAATACCGCAGCTATGTTCAAGATCTGGTGATGAGTTTGCAGGCCCTGGCCATCGTTTTGGAGAAGCGGGGATACCCAGCCTCTTGCTACACCTGTGGTACGTCATTCGAGAGCGCCTCGTTTATGGTCAGCTTACGAGAGGGGCACCTGATTCGCTTTTTGGTTTCTGAATGCTCCATTAGCTGGACAGAAATGCGGGATGACCGGGAGCTTATGAAATTGGAAGGAGCAGAGGCAATTCGCCAACTGCAAGAGCTGGCAGAGCTTATCAAGGACGAGCTGTTGGTCGCCGCCACGCCGGCTGAAGCTCTGGTGGCCAGCACCTGATTTTTGTAGGCTCTAAGCCTGTCCAAGCCTGAGTCGTAACCAACTGGGCCTAACCTTGCTAAGCAGCTTCTTTAGAGATTTTCCCAGTGTTAGGGGGTGATGGTGAGACAGGGATCCCCCCCGGGAGAGTGGCAGTTGGCTGGCTGCCGACACTACCGGGATCCCGGATGACTGGCTTTCCGGGTTTGTATCCGGAGTGGTTTGTGGCCATCAAGCCTCTCTAGGCGAGGTGTCGCTGCTGCCAGGGATCCCCTGTTGACAGGCTCAACCACTCCTAGCTCTGCCTCATGCTTACGTCAGTTACCCCTCTCAAACCCTTGTCCCCAGACAGTACAACAAACGCCTGCAGGCCTGGAAGACAGCCCCCAAAGCAGATTTCCACCCTATACCCCCAAGGGGATTCGAACCCCTGTCGCATCCGTGAAAGGGATGTGTCCTAGGCCTCTAGACGATGGGGGCACTCGGAAACGAGGCGATCCTAATCCTAAGGAAGGATAAGTAAGCTTGTCAACTCAAACTTCTTTCCCTGTCCTAATCAGCATCGCCAGAACCACGCCCTGCCAAGTTCAGGATCAAGATCCCCAGCAAAGCCAGGCTCAGCAGGCTGGCAATCACAATCGGTTCATCTGGGATCATGTCCATCTTGGCTTCGCCTCACCACGTCGTAAAGAGCCACACCTCAGACCCGTTCCACAAACCAGCGACTACTCCTTGCTCGATCCGCCTAGGTTTTCACCTGGCGAGCACCCCTTGGCCGTTGGCAAGGCCAGTCGGGAGCTGTAGCCAGGCAAGAAGAGGGATCCCGTCACAACCACCCCATCTCTCTGCTGTTCTAGCAGACTCACACCCCGTCGAGCCCGGTACCGAGCAAGGCCGGTGAGCCGTCCTGAGCAAAGCATCCGTCCAGTGGCTTAGACTACACTAGTAAGGACTGACCCATCGCTTGGACTGGCATGATTCCCACCGTTATTGAGCAATCTGCGCGAGGCGAGCGCGCCTTTGACATCTACTCGCGTCTCTTGCGGGATCGGATCATCTTCTTGGGCACCCAGGTGGACGACGACATTGCCAACCTGATTGTGGCCCAGATGCTCTACTTGGAATCGGAAGACCCCGAAAAAGACATCTATCTCTACATCAACTCCCCCGGTGGCTCTGTCTATGCCGGCATGGCCATTTACGACACCATGCAGCACATTCAGCCAGATGTCTCCACCATCTGTATCGGTTTGGCTGCTAGCATGGGAGCTTTTCTGCTGGCAGGGGGCACCAAAGGCAAGCGCATTGCCCTTCCCCACGCCCGCATCATGATCCACCAACCCCTTGGTGGAGCTCAGGGGCCAGCTACCGACATTGAAATTCAGGCCAAAGAGATCCTCTTCATCAAGAACAGCCTCAATAGCCTGCTGGCCTACCACACCGGCCAACCTCTAGAGCGCATCGAACGAGATACCGACCGCGACAACTTCATGACCCCAGAACAGGCCAAAGAGTACGGCCTCATCGACCAGGTGATCAGCAAGAGACCCCAGCCAACCCTGGCAGCCGTTTCTTGACCATCCAAGCCCTATGGGTGGGTTTGCTCTGCTCCCTCCAAGAAGGGAGCTTTTGGTTTTGGTTGGGGATCCCACCGGAAGGATATTAAGAAAGCCAAAGAAATCTGTATTCTCAGCGAAAAGCAACGGGACTCACTTTAACTAAACTAATCAAACTCATAAAGAAAGTAATGTTCAGCCCACTATTGCGGATGATAGCTTAGGATTGAACCAATGTAGAGTTGTGTTTGCCGAGATTCTAGCTTAGGCACTGTATAAAAATCTTTCCGCTGGGTTTACAAATCCAGGGAGTCGAAGCTAGCAATTGAAGGCACTCGAAAAGAAGGGTTTAGGGCTTCCATCCGCTGGGATGAAGAGTGTCTTAAAGCCCAATTTTGACCTCATGGTTAGGGGGTCATCTCGCGCAGGGGAACTCGGCGGTCTTGAGTTTTGGCCCTGAGTTTTTCCGCCTGGTCGCATCTGTGAAGGGCATTTTCTGGTTCTGTAATTTGTTCAGAGGGAGATCAACGTGGCCTACTCAGCAACCCAATCCAAAAGCGGCTATCAAGCCGGCGTGAAGGATTACCGACTCACCTATTACACTCCCGACTACACACCCAAGGATACCGATGTCTTGGCCTGTTTCCGGGTTACCCCCCAGCCGGGCGTTCCTCCCGAAGAGGCAGGGGCGGCTGTGGCGGCTGAGTCTTCAACGGGCACCTGGACAACGGTATGGACAGATTTGCTGACCGACTTGGATCGGTACAAAGGCCGCTGCTATGACATCGAGCCGGTTCCCGGCGAAGACAACCAGTACTTCTGCTTCGTTGCCTATCCGCTGGATCTGTTCGAGGAAGGCTCGGTGACCAACATGCTCACCTCGATTGTAGGCAACGTTTTTGGCTTTAAGGCCCTAAAGGCGCTGCGGCTGGAAGATGTGCGGATCCCGGTGGCCTACCTGAAAACCTTCCAGGGCCCTCCCCACGGCATTCAAGTGGAGCGAGACAAATTGAATAAGTATGGCCGTCCGCTGCTGGGCTGCACCATCAAACCCAAATTGGGCCTTTCTGCCAAAAACTACGGGCGGGCCGTGTATGAAGCTCTGCGGGGCGGCTTGGACTTCACCAAAGATGACGAAAACATCAACTCCCAGCCCTTCCAGCGCTGGCGGGATCGCTATCTGTTCGTGATGGAGGCTGTCCACAAGGCCCAAGCGGAAACCGGCGAGATCAAGGGCCACTACTTGAACGTAACGGCGCCCACTTGTGAAGAGATGTTCAAGCGGGCCGAGTTTGCCAAGGAGTTGGGCGCTCCCATTATCATGCACGACTACTTGACAGCCGGCTTTACTGCCAACACCAGCTTGGCCAAGTGGTGTCGAGATAACGGCATTCTGCTGCACATTCACCGGGCAATGCACGCGGTGATTGACCGGCAGAAAAACCATGGCATCCACTTCCGGGTGCTGGCCAAGTGTTTGCGCATGTCCGGTGGCGACCACCTGCACTCCGGTACGGTGGTGGGCAAGTTGGAAGGCGACCGCGCCATTACGATGGGCTTTGTGGATCTCATGCGGGAAAACTATGTGGAAGCCGATCGCTCCCGCGGCATTTTCTTCACCCAAGATTGGGCTTCCATGCCAGGGGTGATGCCGGTGGCTTCCGGTGGGATCCACGTTTGGCACATGCCGGCACTGGTGGAAATCTTTGGCGACGACTCGGTGCTGCAGTTCGGCGGCGGAACCTTGGGACACCCCTGGGGCAATGCGCCGGGTGCAACGGCTAACCGGGTGGCCTTGGAGGCCTGTATCCAGGCTCGTAACGAAGGTCGGGATCTGGCCCGTGAAGGCAACGATATCATCCGAGAAGCGGCTAAGTGGTCGCCAGAGCTGGCGGCTGCCTGCGAGCTGTGGAAGGAGATCAAGTTTGAGTTCAAGGCCGTCGACACCCTCTAGAGATCTGCTGGGGGCAAGGGATCCCCTCGGTTCTCTTGCCCTGCTGGCCCCCTCCCTGGATCGGCAATGGATCTGAAACAGATCGCCAAAGACACCGCCAAGACCTTGATCAGCTACCTGACTTATCAGGCGATGCGCACGGTGCTGGCCCAACTGAGCGAAACGGATCCCCCCAGGGCCCTTTGGCTACAGCAGTTCTCCGCTCGGCAAAACCTTCAGGATGGAGAAGTCTACCTGCGGGCTTTGCTGGCAGAGCGTCCTGAGTTGGCCTATCGCATCATGACCGTTCGCGAGCACATTGCTGCGGAGGTGGTCGATTACCTGCCGGAGATGGCCAAAGCCGGCATCCAGCAAGCCAACATGGAGCACCGCCGCAATCATCTAGAACGGATCACCTCAGCGACAGGATCCCTGCCCCTTACCCACCCGGAAGCGGGATCCCCCCCACAAAACCCTAGACCCGAAACGGAGTGATACCCATCATGCAAACCTTACCGAAAGAGCGCCGCTACGAAACCTTCTCCTATCTGCCGCCGCTGACGGATCTGCAGATCATCAAGCAGGTGCAGTACATCTTGGATCAGGGCTACATCCCTGCCATAGAGTTCAACGAATCGTCTGAACCGACGGTTCGCTATTGGACGCTGTGGAAGCTGCCCCTGTTCAGCGCCACTTCTCCCCAGGAGGTACTCAGCGAAGTGCAGGCTTGCCGCAGCGCTTACCCCAACTGTTTCATTCGCGTGGTGGGGTTTGACAACATCAAGCAGTGCCAAGTGCTCAGCTTCCTGGTCTATAAGCCCAGCGGCCTACGCTAGGAGAGCGTCTTGCCAGTTCCCGGTCAAGTTCTGGCCATCGAGGGGGGAGAGCTTCTCCCCTTTTTGTCTTGTGTTCATTTATTGCTCCGCAACGCTGACGCGAACAGGTTAGGGTGAGGCGCCTGGGCTAGGGAGAAAAGCCCCATAGCTCTGTGCATTATTGCTCCGCAACGCTATTGCTATGCCTACGGCACCCTGACGGGAACCGCAACGCTATTGCTCCGCAACGCTGACGCGAGGACGCGAAGACGCGACCAACGTTTTGGGTGTGGGCGCAGTGTCCCAGTTTGAATCGAAATGACCCCGCTTCTTAGGATCCGGTGCCCACAAGGGATCCCAGTCCTACCGCCAGAAGAGCGGCTAAGGCTGTTTGAATGCCATTCACGACTTCATTGGTCATCCAGGGCAAACGAGGTTGCAACACCACTCCCATCCAGCTTTCTACCAAGGTGGCCAGGATCCCGGCCAACCAGCAGATGCCCAACCAAAATGGGCTTCCCCCCACCCACTCTCTGCCAATCCCCCAGGTCAACCCAGCCATCCCTGCCGCCGCTGCCACTCCCGCTAGGGATCCCTCTAGGCTCACGGCTCCTTCTGTGCCCGCGGGCACGGACTGGAAGGTGGTGATCAAAAAGGTCTTGCGGCCATAGGCTTTCCCCACCTCGCTGCTGACGGTATCGGCCAACTTTGCTGCGAAGCTGGCGCTGTACCCCAGCCACCACAGGGGATGTGGGAAGAAAGCGTACCCCACCGCACATCCTGCCCCGGTCAAAGCGGATCCCCAGACGTTCTCCGGCCCTCGCGCCCCCTCTCGCTTTTCGGCGATCCCCTGCGCCTGCTTGCGCCGGATCCCTAGCTTGGTTACGGCTGTCCCTATTAAAAAATAGGCGGCTACCACCGCGTAGCCCCGCCCGCCCAGCCCCCCCCACACCAGCAAGCCCAGAAGGCCCGCATGGATGACCCCTGCTCGCGTCAAAGCCTTCTGAGGGCTCAGCAGACCCAGCACCACCAGAGCCAGGTTGAGCCAGAGTGCCACCCCCCACTGACTCAGAAGCCACGCTTGCCACATAAGGGCTCAAAAAGAGGTGAAGTTGCAGCCAAGGATCAACCACAGAAACGGAGAGGGAGGGATTCGAACCCTCGACGGAGCTTTTGGGCCCCGTAACTTCTTAGCAGGAAGCCGCTTTCGACCACTCAGCCACCTCTCCAGGGCTAGCAGGGGCAACAAGCAGGCTGGGATCCAGCCATCAGTTCACCTATTGTAGGGGATGGGATCCCACCCGACAACCGCCCTTTGACCCGGCCTGCCAGGGCTCCCAGTCGGGATCTCTTCTGGAGACAACTCCTGAGATTAGGTGGGCCTAGCTCACCACCTGCAGGTAAACATCGAAGCTGCCGCTGTTGTCGCCGTAGCTGCCCTTGGCATCGTTAATGTTGAAGCCAATGTCCAAGTTGGGATCCAGATCCACCTCTTGGGGCTGCTCTGGCGAGGACTCGAACACCTGATGGGCCACCAGTTGGGCGTTGGGTTGAAACAGCACAATCCCGTAGCGGCAGAGGCCCGGGTAGCGCCACTCATCAGGGGTCGGGATCCCTTTGCCAAGAGGAGAGCGGATGCTGGTGGAAAACGAGAAACCATAGCGCCAAGCTACATTCCTGGCGAAAAAGCGGATACGGCTGGCCCGCAGCGGACGCCCTTGCCAGCGTAGAATGTTGCCCGTCTCTTGGTTCACCCGCAGGTCACGGAAAGCCATCCAAGCTTGCAGAGCCTCTTCTTCAGGTTGGATCCCTTCGATGGCCAGAGCCTGGCTCCAATCCAAGTCGCTGCCATCACAGGTGATCTGCCGTGGGATTTGCGCCAAGTCCAGTTGTGCCAACCCCAGAGTACCGGACGCAGATTGGGTAAACATCTATCTCTCCTGTTTCCATTTGATTTTTCAAAATGACCCCAGAAAGGATGAGCCCCTTGCTCAGAAACCAAGGGGTTGCAGGGATCCCAAAAATGTGTCTAGGGAAGGGTTGTAAGAGACCAACCTATCCACATCTCCCCTGCTGGGTAGAGAATGTCAGATGCACGATGGCCAACGGAGCTGAAAACCTCAAGCTCTTGCCCAAACGGATGAGAGGTTGGGAGTTCAAGCCCCTTTAGCAATAGATCAGCTTTACTTGATGAATAGGAGCTATTCCCGAAAAAAGAGCCCTTTGCAATACTTTTTTAGGGAACCTTAGAGAGTTGTTAATTCCCTGTGACTTGGCTGCCCATAAAGACCAAAATCCAAATCCGGGTTTGGTGCAGATCTTCCAGAGACTCGTATTCCGGAATACATTAACTTGTGCAATCCCCTGTTGAGCACTCTTGCACTCGACCCCTGGGCTCTCCCCGACCCGGAGCGCTCGGACAAGCGCTTCTGATTTGATAAGATCGCCGTCATAGGTCTCGCAGGGTGCCCGGCGCCCACCGCATGCACGACAACCCCACTTCCATCTCTGCTGATTTGGAAATCATCTCTCTGTCCAACCCTCAGCAGGCCATGTCTTTGGCGGGCATTCAGGAGGCCAACTTGAGGTGGATCAGTCGCTCCAGCGGTGCCTCTGTAACGCTGCGCGGACAAGACCTGTATCTGAAAGGCACTCCTCAACAGCGGCAGCAGGTGCGGCAATGGCTAGAATTGCTGAAGCCGCTTTGGCAAACCGGGCATCCCATCACTGTGATCGATGCAGAGCAAGCTTTTCGCGCCCTCTCCGGCCAGGAGGCTGCCGCCTATCAGCAAGCACAAGCAGGAGTTTTGGCCCGCACCCGCAAAGGGGAGCTCATCCGACCGAAAACGCCCCGCCAACAGGAGTATGTGCAAGCCATTCGCGCCCATGACCTCTGCTTTGGCATCGGGCCGGCGGGTACCGGCAAAACCTATCTGGCTGCCGTTGTGGCCATCACGGCTCTGCAAAACCGAGAGTATGAGCGCCTGATCTTGACTCGCCCGGCTGTGGAAGCGGGAGAAAAACTGGGGTTTTTGCCGGGGGATCTGGTGGAAAAGGTGGATCCCTATCTGCGGCCCCTTTACGATGCCCTATTCGAGTTTATTGACCCGGCCAAGCTGCCGCAGTTGATGGAGCAGGGGGTGATCGAGGTGGCGCCGCTAGCCTACATGCGAGGCCGCACTTTGAGCAATGCCTTCATTATTTTGGATGAAGCCCAGAACACCACCCCTGAGCAGATGAAGATGGCTCTCACTCGGCTGGGATTTCGGTCGCGCATGGTGGTTACCGGGGATCTCACCCAAACGGATCTGGGCAAACATCGCATGTCGGGCTTGGCTGCTGCAGAGCGCATTCTGGCAGGGGTGGAGGGGGTTGCCTTTTGCTACTTCGACCAGCGGGATGTGGTGCGCCACCCTCTGGTGCAGCGGATTGTCGATGCCTACGCGCGCTATGAGGGGCAGTCGTGAGGCTGAGGGTGCTCTTTTTCGACGCTGTGGGCACTTTGTTTCGGGTGCGGGGCAGTGTGGGCCAGGTTTACGGCCAGGTGGCAGCGGAGTACGGGGTGAGGGTGGATCCCCAAGCCTTGGATCGCGCTTTTGGCCGAGTTTTTGCCCAGGCTCCAGCCCCGGCCTGCCCAGGGTTGACGGGATCCCCTTTGCCGGATTGGGAGCGGGCCTGGTGGCGTCAGGTGGTGCGGGAGACATTTGCCCAGGTGGGATCCCTGGCTGCCTTCGGAGAGCACCGGTTTGAGGACTTCTTCACCCAACTGTTTGAGCACTTTGCCGGGGCGGATCCTTGGGAGCTGTATCCCGAGACGCTGCCGGTTTTGCGGGCCCTGCAGCAGGAAGGGATCCAGCTGGGGGTGATCTCCAACTTCGACAGCCGCTTGCCCAGAGTGCTACAGCAGTTGCAGTTGGATCCCTACTTTTCTAGCCTCACCCTCTCCGCCCAAGTGGGCTATGCCAAGCCCCATCCCCTGATCTTCCGGGCTGCCCTGGCCGCCCAAGGGATCCCCCCCGAAGCTGCTGGCCACATCGGCGACAGCCACCGCGAAGACTACCAGGGGGCAAAAGCAGTAGGCTTGAGGGCCCTTTGGCTGGATCGAGAGAGGAAGGAGAGCTCCTGCCCAGAGCGGATAGAAGATCTGTGGGGATCCCTCTCCATGCTCAACGGGCCGAAGCAGAATTGAGCAGCAGGGGGGTGAAAAGGCCACCTGGCTTGAGCAGGTAACGCCGCAGGTTCATCTGCCGCTCCAGCAGACAAGCATGGCCGCTCTGGGGAGAGATCTCTATCTGGGCTTGGGGCAGCCGTTCCGCCAGTCGGCCCACCTCCTGCACCGAGGGCAAGAGGCGATCCCGGCCCCCTGCCACCAGCAAAGTCGGCATGGTCATCAACTCCAGAGGCAGCTTCTCCACAACAAAGGATCCCAGCAAAGCCAAGCGCTGGGCAGCCACTGTGGGCTCAACACTGTGAACCGCCTGGCGCAGCCGCTCCCGATCCGGCGGCTCCATCTGGCTAAGCTCCGCCAAAGCCCCCAACCCCCGCTCCGACAACTGGTGATAGAGCTCCAGCGGCAAAAAAGGCAAGAGAACATGTCCTGCCCACCACCAGGGCCTGCGTCGCAGCGAGGAGGCCGGATTGACCAGAATGAGGCCGCGGCACCGTTCCGGCCATTGGGCGGCCACCAACAAGGCCAGGCAGGCCCCGAAGGATTCCCCACACAAATAGGCCCCCGCTTCTAGCTGGGATCCCACCCAATCTGCCAGGGTTTCCCAGCTCTCCCCCGCTTCTGGGTGGTTCAAGCTCAGGGGGCGAATGCGAAACTCCCGCCGCAAAGCCTGCGCCTGCCGGTAAAACAACGTGCCTGTGCCATCCATGCCGGGCAAATACAGCAACAGGGGCCGCTCCTGATCGATTGCTCCCATTGCCGGGCTGACCAAGCTAGAGGCAGATGCTGCCGGCTCGCCACTCACCTTTCTCATCTTTCTACCAATCCCAATCGCACCTGTTCTCGGGCCGCCGTGGTTAACTCTTGAATCACCTGCATTCTCTCCCGCCGGGATCCATGGCGCTGCTTCCCACTCACCCAAAGGGGGGATCCCACTCTGAGCACCACCCGCCGATACAACACCACCGGATGTCCCCCTTCCTGTTGAAACCGGGGTTCAGTGGGGTCAAACCAGCGGAGAAAAGCCATGGGAATATCTACCCCCCGCCATTCTTCCTGCGCCCACACCGCCACCGGCAGAATCGGCAAGGGATCCACTGCTGCCGCCAGCGCCAGGTGGGCAAAACCCGGCTGAAACCGTCCCACCTCCTCAGGCGAGGTCTCACGGGTGATCTGCTCCGCCCCCTCTGGGAAGATCCCCACCCCCATGCCCGCTGCCAAACTGGCCTGTGCCTGACGAAAAAAATGGATTTGCTGTCGGGATCCCTGCTTGAGGGGAATGCAGTCCAAAGCCAGGGCGATCTCCCGCAGCAGCGGCACCTGAGCCAGGTAGTAATGGCAGGCAAAGCGAATCGGTCGGTTCAACCCCGCAATCAGCACCGGCGCATCCAGAAAACTGCGGTGATTGCTCACCACCACCAGCGGGCCAGCGGGAACGCGCTCCCCCCCCTCCACCCACACTTCCGTCTGGAAAAGGGTAAGCAACAACTGGGCCAGCGTCCTGGGGTCTGGAGGCCAAGAGAGATGAGAACTGGCCGGGAACAGAGGCTGACAAAATGCTGCAGTTGCGACAGCGCTGCCTAGCAATAGGGATCCCATCAATAGTCCACCCCGCGCCGCAGATCGGCCCCCTGCTCGGCATAGTGCTTGTGGCTCACCATTTCCGAGTGGACAGAGGCCAGCTCAAAGTAAGGTAAAGGGGCATGGCAGCGCCCCGTAATGATGATCTCCGTATCCCGCGGCTTGCGCAGCAAAGCCTGCACAATCGGCTCCACGTCCAACAGCTCCAGATCCACCGTCGGGTTTAGCTCATCCAGGATGATGGTTTTGTACAGGCCAGAAGCAATGGCCGCCCGTGCCAGCTCCCAGCCCCGCTCCGCTTCTACATAGTCGATTTCCTGTTGCTTACCCCGCCAGACAATGGCATCCCGACCGCAGCGCTGGTGATCCACCAAATCGGGGTAGCTTTCCCGCAGGGCGCGAATGGCCGCATCTTCGGTGTAGCCCGTTCCCCCTTTCAGCCATTGCATGATCAGCACGCGATGGGAGAGATCTTTGCTGATGCCGCGCCCAATGGCCTGCAGAGCCCGCCCCAGAGCACTGGTGGATTTTCCCTTGCCGTTGCCGGTGTAGATCTCGATGCCGCTGGCAGGAAGCTCGCCGTTGCCGGGATCCGCCGTCCGACGCAGGCTGCGCATTTCCGAATGCAAATCCGCCAGGTCAATGATGGCTTTGGGAGCCCCCCGTCCAGTGATGATTACCTCCATGGCCTCCGGCTTTTGCTTGAGGGTACTGACCACCTCCTCCACCGGCAATAGCCCCAGATCCAGCACCGGGTTGAGCTCATCCAGCACCACCACCGAGTAAAACCCCGACGCCAAAGCCCCTTTGGCCACATCCCAGCCGCGGCGGGCTTCTTGACGGTCAAACTTGGTGATCTCGTCTGGGCCGAAAAACTCTCCCCGCCCGGTGCGCAATTGATCGATGAGATGGGGGAAGCCCCGCTGCAGAGCCGCAATGGCCGCATCCTCGGCATAGGTTCGGCCTGGCCCCTTGAGAAACCGCACCAACAACACCCGGCTGGGGGCCGCCTTTTCGATTCCCAAGCCAATGGAACGCAGCACAACTCCCAGGGCTGCCTGAGACTTGCCTTTGCCCTCGCCGTCGTAGACATGGATCTGGCCTCGTCGCCGGTCGAACTGTCGGGCAGTCACAATCCCAATTTCTGCCATGCCCCTCCGCGTCATCCTGCTGTGGGAAGATCCCGCTCCTCTACCCCCATCTTAGAGCCTAGCTAGAGCTTGGGCAGGAAAGGGAAACCTAAAAAGCTCCCAAGAGGCCGGAAAGACCGGGGTAAGATGAGCAATGGTTGTCCAGCCAATGCCTGTCTAGCGAGGGATCCCCCTTGTATCCGACTGCGTTTTCGTCTCGCTTGTTACTCCCTGCTGTGGATAGCCCTATTGAGCTGGTGGGGGGGACGCCGCTGATCCGTCTGCGGCGAGTTGCTGCCGATTTGCCGGAATCAGTACGGGTATACGGCAAGGCAGAGTGGTACAACCCTGGGGGTTCAGTCAAGGATCGCCCGGCCCTCAACATGATTCGAGTCGGCGAACGCCAGGGCAAGCTTACCCCTGGCAAGATCATCCTGGATGCCACCAGCGGTAACACCGGCATTGCCTATGCCTGGATCGGGGCGGCCTTGGGCTACAAGGTCAAGCTGGCTCTTCCCGCCAACGCCAGCCCGGAGCGCAAGAAAATCCTGGCTGCCTACGGCGTGGATTTGGTTTTGACGGATCCCGCCCTGGGCTCCGATGGGGCCATCGAGAAAGCCCGTGCCCTCTACGCCGAAAACCCCGAGCTCTATTTCTACCCTGACCAGTACAGCAACCCCGCCAACTGGCAAGCCCACTACGAAACCACAGGGGTAGAGATTTGGGAGCAAACCCAGGGGCAGGTTACCCATTTTGTTACCGGGCTAGGCACCAGCGGCACCTGTATGGGGGTGGGGCGACGCCTGCGAGAGTATCGCCCGGATATCCAAATCATTGCCATGCAACCTGACTCTCCCTTCCATGGCCTAGAAGGGCTCAAGCACATGGCCACCGCTCTAAAACCCGAGATTTACGATCCCACCCTACCTGACCAGCACATCGAGATCTCCACAGAAGCAGCCCAGAAAATGGTCAAGCGCTTGGCCTTAGAAGAAGGCTTGCTGGTGGGCATCTCTGCCGGGGCCAATGTGGTGGCAGCCCTAGAGGTGGCTCGTCAGCTCTCCTCTGGAGTGGTGGTGACCATCTTTTGCGATGGGGCAGATAAGTATCTTTCCGAGCGTTTCTGGACAGAGGATTAACTTTGCCGGGTCGGCACGATAGGGGCCATCGGCTGCAAAATGGCCAATGCCCTTAACAACCCCACCCTTCTGCCGCTATGATGGTTAGGCTCAGAAGCGGATGTGGCGGAATTGGTATACGCGCACGTTTGAGGGGCGTGTGGCTTTGCCTTGCGAGTTCGAGTCTCGCCATCCGCATTAGGCCCTCTCCCAGAGAGGGAGAGGGAAGGTAAAGCTCGGGCTTTTGCGCTATTCCCGAACGGCACCCTGCAGGCGTGCGCCCCAGGTGCGAGCAAAGCGCAGGTCAGCCCCAACCAGATTGGCATCGCGCAGATCGGCTCCACGCAAGTCGGCACCATACAGGGAGGCAGAAGAGAGATCGGCCCCTCGCAGGTTGGCCCCCCGCAAATCTGCTCCTTCCAGGTAAGCGCCACTTAGGTTGGCTCCGCTCAATTGAGCCCGTCGCAAATTGGCTCCCACCAGGTAGGACTGGCTGAGATCGGCACCCGTCAAGATGGTGCGCTCCAGGTTGGCCTCAATCAGATCGGAACCGCTGAAATTGGCTTCCGCCAAATCCAGATTGTTCAGCTCGATGGATCCCAGGCGGCAGTTGGGACAGGTGCGGGAAGCCACGAGGTAGCGCATAAAACAGGAGCTGTAGGTTGTAGCTGTGGCAGTGGAAGCCAGGGCTGCCGTGGTCAGCAGTGCCCAAATGGTGGGAACTTTGAGATTGAGGTTCATGATTACCAAGCCTCGCAATTTTGAAGGTTGAAGGGAAGGGACACAGCAGAGCGGGGTTGTTCTGCGTTGGTCACATGATAGTGGCATCTGCTGGCTGCGGCCACTCCATAGGTCTATCTGGCCTACCCAATAACAAGTTCCTCGAGGGGCGATGATGATGATGTTTGGGATTCTATCGTCCCGAAGCTGCTGAGCTGTGGCCAGCACTGGGAAGGGGTGGATCTTTCAGCAGTGGTTGTACCCAATGCCAAGACAATTGCCCCAACCCCACCAAAACTCCGAGTATTGCCGAGGAAGTCAGGACGTGATCCCAGCGGATTTCCCGCCAGCCGGCAGGGTTGTTTTTGGCCTTCTTGGGTTGAGTTGGGATCCCCTCCCGGCAACAGGAAGCAGGCAATGCCGCAAAAAGTGCCCACAGCGGCGACAGCGATAATGGGAGTCGGAGTTGAGCCAATAGCAGGCTGGGCAGCGGAGCATGGGAAGGTCAGGGATCTCATCCTGAAGCGGTGGTGCAACCAGTTACAGTACGCCGTCATGATGATAGTATCGAAGACTTCCAGGGTCAGCCTGAGGGGATCAATTCTGCTCAGATCTCTCTGGATTGTGGGCAAGGTTTGGGGCATCTTCGGGAGAGACACTTGTACAGGATCCCTGTCTGGGCGAGAAGCCCCTTTCAGAATCGGTGAGCATTGATCAGCGCCCTATGCAGATCTACTTAGAAAACATCTGTAAGCGCTATGGCCGCCGTGAGGTGGTGAGTGACGTCAGCCTGAACATTCAGCAGGGAGAGATTGTTGGGCTGCTGGGCCCGAATGGAGCGGGGAAAACCACCACGTTCTACATCATGACTGGCTTGATCCAGCCCAACCGAGGCCATGTCTGGTTGGATGACCAAGATATTACCCACCTGCCCATGCATCGTCGTGCCCAATTGGGGATCGGCTACCTGGCCCAGGAGCCGAGTATTTTTCGTCGCCTCAGCATCCAGGACAACCTGCTGTTGATCATGGAGCAAACGGGGGTGCCTCGTCGCCTTTGGCAGCAGCGGCTCAACCAACTGCTGGAGGAGTTTCGCATCGCCCATGTCGCCCACAGCCTGGGCCTCCAGGTATCGGGGGGGGAGCGTCGCCGAGCGGAGATCGCCCGTGCCTTGGCTGCTGGGATCCACGGGCCAAAATTTCTACTGCTGGATGAACCTTTTGCGGGGGTGGATCCCATTGCGGTGGCGGATATTCAGGAGGTGGTGGCCAAGCTCAAGCAGCGGGGCATCGGCGTGTTGATTACCGACCACAACGTGCGGGAGACGCTGGAGATCACCGATCGCGCCTACATCCTCAACGATGGGGCGATCCTGGCCAAGGGCACTTCTGCCGAACTGGCAGCGGATCCCTTGGTGCGCAAGTATTACCTAGGAGAGAAGTTCCGCCTTTAGCGCCAAGAGTACAGAGCCCGCAGGCGTTGGCTCTTCTTGTGTTGGTGGGCCTGCATGCGGGCCAGCAGCTTGTCGAGGAGGGCAACCGCTTCCAACAAATATTGGCCCTTGTTGAGCATCACGCATTCGGCGCGGGCAGACATCACTGCATCAGAAAGCTCGGCTCGTGAGGGCAACCCCTCCTTGGTCAGTTGATCCAGCACCTGGGTAGCCCACACCACCGGCACGTGGGCTGCCTCACAAATCCACAGGAGTTCCTCTTGGATCTCGCCCAAGCGCAGCCAACCCATTTCCACAGCCAGGTCGCCGCGGGCAATCATCACCCCCAGGGGCCTGTGGTTTGCGGCGGTCGCAATGAGGGCAGGCAGGTTTTTCACGGCCTGTTGGGTTTCGATTTTGAGGATCAATCCCAAATCAGGACGAGCCTCCAGCCGCTCCAGCTCAGAGAATAGCAACTGCAAATCGGCGGGCTGCTGGACAAACGAGTAGCCCACCAAATCGGCATGCTGAACCACAAAGTTTAGATCCTGGCAGTCTTTGTCGGTTAGGGGTTGGATCTGGAGCTGGCTATCGGGGAAATTAAGGCCCTTTTGGGCCCGCAACTTCTTGCCCTGGGGGGCGACTTTTTCCACCTCCAGAACGACTCCCACCGGCTCTATCCCCACCACACGGGCGCCGATCTTCCCGTCATCAATCCAAACGGTTGCCCCTACTTGCAGTTGTCCCAAAATTGCCGGCAAGGTACAGGTCACTTGGCAGGAGATGTCCGAGTTGACTTCGGTGACATCAGGAGTCAAGAGGATCCGATCCCCCCGGTACACCTTAGTTTTACCTGGGGGCATGACCACCGTGCCGGTGCGGATCTTGGGGCCGGCCAGATCCATCAAAACCTTGCAACGCCGTTGGGTCTGGGCTTCAGCTCGGCGCAGATGGGCCAGCATTTTCTCCCAAGCCGAAGGCTCATCGTGGGCGCAGTTGATCCGAGCCACATTCATGCCCCGCTCCAACAACTGCAGCAACAGCTCTGGCTGCTCGGCGGCTTCGCTGGGCAGGGTCACCATGATGCGCGCGCGGCGATGGGGGGAAGGACGGCCAAACAGAGCCTCGGCGTGCTGCTCTAGTGCCGTATCCCCGGCGTAGAACTGTTCATAGCTGGGTGCCGGATAGGCTAAGCCCTGAGTTGCTGCCAAAACAGCAATCACAGCATCTAGGTTTTCCAGAACCCGCGATTCACATCGCCCCAGCGACGACAGTCCGAGGGCGGCCAACTCCAACTGCAGGCTGCGCAGATCCTGTTGTCGCAAAGCCAGATACCGTGCCAGGTTATGAATGGCCGGAGGGGGGACAGCAGGGCAGCCCCAAGCAGCCAAGTAGCTCTGGGATCCCTCCACAACTTGTTGTCGCAGTTCCAGAAGTTTCTCCAGCAAGCATTTGAGATTCGAGGAAGAGGGAGCCATGCTCGAAGCTTTCTGACAGCAGCCCGTCAAGCCCAATTCTAGGCTGAGGCTCATTTTTGCTCGACATAGGTCGATCGATTGAGGCTATGAACCTTTCGTTCCCCGACGTTCCGGTCTAAAGTCGTTAACAGTTTCCGGCTTCTCTGGCTGGATAAGGATCGTGCTGTTCTGCCCGCTATTGCCTCTGGTTTCGTGAAACTTTATTCTCCCCCCACCCATCCGGTTGGCCGTTCCTCCAGCACGTTCTCCCTTGCTTGTGCGGTGGGCCTGATGGATCGCTACATCATCTCGGAGATGCTGCTGCCTTTTCTCTTTGGGGTGGGAGCTTTCACAACCTTGGTGATGGCGGTGGGATCCCTGTTCGAGCTGGTGCGCCTGGTGGTGGAGGCGGGGCTATCGATTTCGGCAGCCTTGCAGGTATTTGTGCTGCGGGCACCGGGGATCATCGTCCTGACATTCCCGATGTCCATGTTGCTGGCAACATTGCTGGCCTATGGGCGCTTGTCTGCCGACAACGAAATCACGGCCCTGCGCGGATGCGGGGTGAGCCTTTACCGCCTCATGGTGCCTGCCCTCATCCTCAGCTTGCTGGTGACGACGTTAACGTTTCTGTTCAATGAGCTGGTGGTTCCCGTGAGCAATCGTCAGGCAGCCACGACTTTGAATCGAGCTTTAAATCTGGATCCAGACTTTCAGCGGGAGAATATCCTCTACCAAGAATTTGGCGAGATCCTCACGCCTGAGCCGGATGGCACCTTTTCCCGGCGACAAGGGCTAACCCGTCAGTTTTACGCCCGCAGCTTCGATGGGAAGCAAATGCGCGGCATTATCGTCCTGGATTTTTCCAATGAGGCGCTCAACCAAATTCTGCTGGCCCAACGGGGGCGCTGGGATCCCCAAGAGAATCTTTGGGTGTTTGAGGATGGCACCAACTACATCGTTTCTCCTGATGGCACCTACAGCAACATTGCCACCTTTAGCCGGCAGGAGTTACGCCTGCCTCGCGCGCCGCTGGAGCTGGCTCAGGAGATCCGCAGCCCTGAGGAAATGAACATTCGAGAGCTGAAGCATTACATCGAGGTGATTGCCAGTTCCGGAGATCTGCAACGGGTGCGCCGTCTACAGGTCAGCCTCAACCAAAAGTATGCCATTCCTTTCGCATGTCTGGCCTTTACCCTGATTGGGGTGCCTTTGGGGTTGCGCCCGCAGCGCACCGGTTCCTCTTTGGGGTTGGGCATCAGTGTGCTGATTATCTTCGCCTTCTATGTGCTGCTGTTCATCACCCAGGCGCTGGGACAAATTGGAACGCTGGGGCCGGCAATGGCAGCTTGGTTGCCCAACTTGATCTGTGCCGCCGTAGGGCTAGGGTTGCTTTACCGAGCCAATCAATAGCCGCTGGGCACCGTTTCTCCAGATGTAGGATCAAAACTACCTACGTATTCTGGAGAGCCCCCCATGGAAATCCAAACCTGGATGAATTGGATGTTCGGCGGATTGGCCCTGCTGATCTTGGGGGGAGGCATGCTCATGATGTTCACCACGGTGTTCACCACCAAAGGGCCCCAGCCCGAAGATCCCCAGTCGGATTCCAAAAAGGGGTGAGCCTAGCCCAAGGCTCGGTGACGGGGGGGATCCCTGGCAGACCCACGCTTTCCAAATCTAAGCAATCTTAGGCAATTTAATGCAGGGAGGGGTCTAGTCCCGCTCCTGGTGGCGGAGCCGCTGCAGAAGCGAAAGAGGTTTTGTCTCCTCTGGTTCTTTCCTTTCAGTCGCGGTTGGCAAGGCGGCTGTTTCTGTTTTCTGAGGTTCGAGCAAGAGCTTGGCGGCTTCTGACTCAACGGCTGGAGGGCGAGCCGGGTTGTCCCTTTGTTGGCCGGGCAAGGGAACAGACTCCAGAGTGGCTAGCAGAGCTTGAATGTGGCTGTGGGTTTCGGGATGGTTGCTAGCGGCATGGGCTAAGAGGGTGAGCTGCTCTTTGGCAGCGGCCAGGTTCCCCAGCTTGAGATCCACCAAAGCCAGTTGATAGCGAGCCTTAAAGCTACTGGGATCCACCTCTACCGAGCGTTGAAAGGCGGCGCGGGCCTCCGCCAGCTTGCCCTGGCGGGCGTAGATCAAGCCGAGGTTAAAAGGCACGTCGGGATCCCGTTCGCTGGGGAGCACCAAGGTTTTTTCTTCCAGTTCAATTGCACTTCGGTAGGCGTTGATGGCCAAGGTATGAAAGCCCATCTGCAGATAGCGAGCTCCGTCTTCCTTCAGTTGGGCCACCGTCGGCTCCCCTGTCAGTAGGGTCATGGGCGGTTGCGCGTAGGCAGGTATGGCCATCGCCAAACTCAGCAGGCATCCCGCCGTTCTCAAGCCCAAGGGGACAACCTGACAACTCATCTGCTGCTTATTCACCACCATGATCTGTTTCCTCCAACCACATCAACACCACTTCATTCCACCCCTCTGGGCCGGGGAGCGGAGCCAACTGCCATTGGGGCAAGGCCTCACTCCAGAGGCTATCCGCAATTGGGCTGGGAAGCACCACTTTTTGTTCTACCCATCGCAAAAAGGCCACATCTGGCGGGGAACAACCAATGCCCAAAGCCTTGATAGGGCCCAAATGCCGTTGATAGCAATCCAGCAGCCGCCGCACGGCCTGCTCCCCCGGCGAGAAATTGGGTTCTGCGGCCATCGTTGGCCGTATCCATCCGGTCAGATACCATTGCGGCAGGCTGGAGAAGTGGAGCTGACGCACCCGCAGCAGATGCTGGGTGAGGTTGGTCTCTTGTTGGGCAAAAGCTTCCCGTAGGGTTTCGGGATCCCCGGAATAGCTGAAAATCTCGCTGTACTCTCGCTGCTGCGCCCGCTCTGCCTCTTCCAAAGGGATCCCGGTGGCAGCGGCCAGTTCAGAGGCAGTCCAATCCCCAAACCCGATCAAGTCCAAGTGGAAATCTTGGCGCACCTGTTGTAGGATGCTGCGCAGGCGAGAATAGGGCAGACCCAAAGCATACACGTAGTAGGGCGGTCGGTGTTGCCACTGCTCGTCCAGAATGCCCGCCGGGAAGTAATGCTCAGGGACGTAAACGGCGGATCCATCCTCGCAGATGAATGGATGCTCCAGGCGCAACTGCCGCCGCACATGTTCCAGTTGAGCGCGGGTGCGCAGGCTGTAGAGCACCAAGGGAATGGAGCGGCGCTCTAGAGCAGCCAAGGCTTGTCGGGCAGCACCATAGCTGTTGGACTCCAGATCCAGCAAGCTGCCATCCAAACTGGTAAGGACAAGTCGCATAGGCGCAGGAAGAGAAAAGGCACTGGCCCCGTCAGAATTGCAAGTGGCGCGACCGGGATCCCTGAAGCGGCCAACATTACCCATGATCCAATAGCTTGACCAACCTGAGGGGGATTGGCCCCAAATGCTCCCCCTTACAGCATCTTCGTGTAATGAGTGAAGATGAATGAGGGATTGAGTGCAGCGCCAGGAGCGGCAAAAAGCTCGACTGGGCACCATAGACAGAATGCGTGTGTTGCCAAAGACCCTGACCTGCAAACACCAGCAGCAGAGAAGACAGACAGATTGAGTGGGTCGGTGGCTAGTTCTCTGTGCCGAAGGCGCGATCCCCTGCATCCCCCAGTCCAGGTAAGATAAACCCTCGATCGTTCAGCCGCTCGTCGATCATGGCGCAGAAAATTTGCACCATCGGGTAATGGGATCCCAACCGCTGTAACCCTGGGGGCGCTGCCAATGCGCAGACAATCCTGACCAAGCTGAGATCCGCCCCCCGTTTTTTCAGCTCATCCAAAACCCACAGCAGCGTGCCCCCGGTGGCCAACATTGGCTCGGGAATGAGAATGCGCATCTGGTCGGGGATCCGCTCTGGAAGGCGATTGAGGTAGCAACTGGCCTGCAGCGTTTCCTCATCCCGCACCATGCCGATGTGAAAAATCCGCGCCTGGGGCAAAAGGGCCTGACAACCCTCTAGCATTGCCAAGCCAGCCCGCAATACAGGCACAATACCCAGTAGGGTATCCGGCGCAATGACCTCTGCGGCAACGGGTTCCAAAGGGGTTTGCACCTGAACGGTCTGAGTGGGGATCCACTCCCGCATTGCCTCATAGGTCAGCCAACGGCCCAGCTCCGACATAGCCGTGCGGAACAGAGGCATGGGCGTCTCTGCATCCCGAGCCACGGTTAGCCAGTGCTTAATGAGCGGGTGAGGAGGAACATAAACACGAAGCTGCTGACTTGCCACGGGAGAATGCCTCAATCTGGGCGGTAGCATAGCGGGTTGCCTCAGCAGAAAGCAAGCTCTCCAATTGGCCGAAACTCCATCCCGACTGGGGATAAATTGCCATCAGCTCCGGCAAATGCCCAATGGGTGGAACTCTCTAGATCGGGCAGGATTGCGACAGAACGGGGTCTACAGGTTATAGCTGTTTCAGATTAGAGTGAGACGCCTGGGCTACTGGGACAGGCCTTCTGGTTCAGTGCATTCGACGCCCTAGGTGCGGGTGGAGTGTCCTAGTTTGGATCAGAATGACCATACTTCGAGCGCCGGTCGGGTTCGGTGGCTGCAGGTTTGGGTATAAATCGGGGCAAGGTTGGTTTCGGGTTTTGTTCCCCTTGCCATTCTTAAACTGAGGTGCTGGCCGCTAGGCAAGTTGCTCTCTAGCCGATGGAACCGGATGCCAGGGGATCTCGTCTACAAGTGTCGGTAGCTGGAGATACTGCTTTGCCTACGGGTTTCTGGCTTGATAGAGTACTGCAGATTACCTGCGTCTTTGGCTGCCTCACACTCTGAAGGGACTGGGTTAGGAAATAGGAAAAAGGAATTATGGCTTCGTCTCGACCCTCTGACTCGAACACCAACGCTCTGAGCCGCCGTCAACTTCTCAAAGTGGGAGCTGCAGCCCTTGGGGGCGGTCTATTGGCTGCCGGGGGTGCCCAAGCTCAGCGCAAACCCTCTCCCACCCTGATTGTGGCTCAGGGATCCGGTCTGGATCGCGTTTCCTACGCTACCAACTGGTATGCCCAGGCGGAACACGGCGGCTTTTATCAGGCGGTGGCAACTGGCATCTACCGCGAGCATGGCCTAGATGTAACCATCAAGATGGGTGGCCCTGGCATCAACATCACCCAAGTTTTGGCCGGTGGAGCTGCCGAATTCGCCATGGGGGGAAGCACAGGGGTGATCAATGCCGTGCGAGAAGGGATCCCCTTGGTGTGCGTGGCGGCCATTTTTCAAAAAGACCCGCAGATCATCATGGCCCACCCCGGCACCCAGCGCTTTGAAGAGCTCAAGGGTCGGCCCATTTTCGTCTCGAAAGGTGGCCTTGCCACCTACTGGCCCTACCTGAAGGCCCGCTTTGGCTTCACCGACGACCAAGTTCGCCCCTATAACTTCAACCCCGGCCCCTTTTTGGCGGATCCCAGTTCGGCTCAGCAAGGCTATCTGACGTCCGAGCCTTTTGCCATCCAGCAGGAAGGGGGATTTGAGCCAGTGGTCTTCCTCCTGGCGGATTTGGGCTACAAGCCCTACGCCACCACCATCGAAACCCGTCGCCAACTGGTGGAAACCAAGCCTGACTTGGTTCAGCGATTCGTGGATGCCTCGATTAAGGGCTGGTACAGCTTCTTGGAGGATCCCCGTCCGGCCTATCGCTTGATCAAGCAGGATAACCCGGAGATGACCGATGCCCAGTTGGCCTACAGCTTCGAGAAATTGCAGGAGTACGGCATCATCTTGTCCGGCGATGCGCTGGAAAAAGGGATTGGTGCTATGACCGACAAACGCTGGCAAGAGTTCTTCGACAGCATGACAGTGGCCGGTGTATTTGAGCCAACCATCAACTACCGAGCGGCCTACACGCTGGACTTTGTCAACAAAGGCACAGCCTACTACACTGCTTGAGGGATCCCCGCTCTTGGTGGTTCTCAGCCCAGGGGATCTCCCCTCCCTGCCCCCGCAAGTAACAAACCCGGCCAGGGATCCCATGAGCAGGATCCCCTCCAGGCCCAAATTGAGAACGCCAGAGCACTGGGTGATTATCTCCCCCAACACCGCCAGCAACACCGGCACCGCCAAACGGATCCCAGAGACCAGCAACAAGGTCAAAAAGCTCCAGGTGAAAAGGCGTTCCAGCAAAGCTTGGCCCAGCACTCCCTCAAGATAGCGGTGCAGAGCACTTTCCAATGCAAGCACAGGGGGGATTGGATTCATCGCCGAGCCCAAGAGCCTATCATGGGATCCAGTATGGAATCCATCATGGCAGCAGTGCGGGGCACTTTGACCCTTCCACCCTCCTCTTCTCAGACAAACCCAGCAGCCAGTCTGACGGGCTCATCCCCCGCCACGGTAGCGTCAGGGATCACTTTGCGTTGGGCAGGGCAGGGGGATCCCATCCTTGTCCTCGGCGCTGGGCTGATGGGGCGTCTGTTGGCCGCCAGCCTTGTTGAGGTTGGGCATCCTGTTCGCATTGTGGAAGCGGCTCCTGCCACTGCTGTTGAGAGCAGTGCTGCTTACTTTGCCGCTGCTATGCTGGCTCCCCTAGCCGAGTCTGCCATTGCCGAAGCCAGTGTAGTAGCACAGGGGTACTACGCCCTCTCCCGTTGGCCCTCTCTTTTGGCCAGCTTGCCGCAGCCGGTTTTCTTTCAGCAAGACGGCACCCTGATCCTCTGGCACCGCCAAGATGCTGGGGAAGCCAGACGTTTCTCATCCCTGCTGGCCGCTGTGGTGGAGCGCCTTCCCGCTCTTCCCAAGCCCCAGCCTCTGGATGCTCAGGCTATTGCCGAGCTGGAGCCGTCGGTAGCCGGGCGATTTGCCCAGGGCCTGTATCTTCCCCAAGAGGGCCAACTGGACAACCGCCAACTGTTGGCGGCTTTACTGGCTAAGTTGCGGCAGCACGAGGTGGAAGTGGAGTGGGGTTGCCCCTGGGATCTGGAGCAGGCCCAAGCCTGGCAGCAGCAAACCGGCGGGTGGGTTTTGGATTGCCGCGGCCTGGGATCCCAAAAAGAATGGGGCGGGCAAAGACTGCTGCGCGGAGTTCGGGGTGAGGTGGTGCGCCTGTATGCCCCAGAAGTCTCTTTGCGGCGTCCAACCCGTCTGTTGCACCCTCGCTACCCGATCTACATCGCTCCCAAGCCGGATCAGGTGTTTGTGGTGGGGGCCACCGAAATCGAATCTGAGGATCGCTCGCCGATGAGCGTCCGCTCCGCTCTGGAGTTGCTCAGTGCCGCCTACACCGTGCATCCTGCCTTTGCAGAAGCGCGTATCCTGGAATTGGGCAGCCAATGTCGTCCCACCTTGGCAGACCATTTGCCAGCCGTGGTGGAGCGCTCACCCCGCCTGTTGCAGATCAATGGCCTCTATCGCCATGGCTTTCTGATCTCCCCGGCCATCCACGATGCTGTCTTGGAGTATCTCCACCAGGGCAGTTGTCGCTTGGCTCAGCAGCTTGGGATCCCCTTTCAGGTGCAGGCTGCCCCTTTTTCCGGTGAGTCCCTATTGCCATGCGTGTCTTGATCAACCAAAAGCCTTACGATTTTCCGGAAGGCACCACTTTGGCCGAGGCAGTGGCTCAGGTGGGGGCCGGTGGCCCTTTCGCGGTGGCGGTTAACCTAAAGTTTGTGCCGCGTGCGCAGCATGAGCAAACCCGTCTGCAAGAAGGCGACCAGGTGGAGATCGTCACGCCGGTTGCCGGCGGCTAGCGCTCAAGTTGGCTTTTCTATCTGCCTCAGGTATGTCCACCCTTCTCCACGGCTCCCCCTCAACTCTGGCCGATGAGGATCCCTTGGTTCTCTATGGCCAACCGTTGCCCAGCCGCCTGATGTTGGGTACGGCTCGCTACCCTTCGCCGGCCATTTTGGAGCAGGCAGTGGCTCGTGCACGACCCTGTTTGTTGACGGTTTCCCTGCGGCGTCAGGGGGCACTGGGGCCAGAAACTTCACAGAGGTTTTGGGCCCTGTTGCAGAAGATGGGGATCCCGGTTCTGCCTAACACCGCCGGTTGTCACAGCTTACAGGAGGTAATCACGACGGCGGAGATGGCGCGTGAGGTTTTTGGCACCGACTGGATCAAGCTGGAGTTGATTGGGGATGACTACACGCTGCAGCCAGACACCCTACAACTGCCGGCGGCGGCGGCTGAGCTAATCCGGCGCGGCTTCAAGGTGTTGCCCTACAGCACCGATGATCTGGTGTTGTGCCAGCGGTTGCTGGATGTCGGCTGTCAGGTGGTGATGCCCTGGGCAGCCCCCATCGGCACCGGGAAAGGCCCCCTCAACCCCTACAGCTTGCGCCTACTGCGGGAACGGATTGAGGCCCCGCTGATTGTGGATGCTGGCTTGGGTCTGCCTTCCCATGCCTGCCAGGTGATGGAGTGGGGGTTTGACGGAGTGCTGCTAAATACAGCGGTGGCCTTGGCCCGGGATCCAGTGGCTATGGCCGAGGCCTTTGCAGAAGCAGTGTGCTCAGGCCGCCGAGCCTACCTTGCCGGGGCCATGATCCCTCAGGAGACAGCTCAGCCCAGTACGCCTGTCCTTGGCACCCCCTTCTGGCATCAAGGCTAGAGTCTTTTGTGCCTGCTTAGAGTTGCCGTCTCTCTCTGTTTTCGTCAGTGGTGCGGAGCAGGTTGAGCAGCTCATTCGGCAGGCTTGGGTGCTCTGCACGGCTATCGTGAATGGGCCTGGATCACCTGTAGGGCTCCCCCAGCGTGTAAGGTTTGCCGGATGGACTGCCACCCTTGCCGATGCAAATACTCGGGCAAATCCAGCTTGAGCAGCTCCCAGGCAGTCTCGGTTTCAAAAAGGGCCAGGAAGAGGGCCAGCCCAGGCCAGATCAAGGGTTGTCGAGGCGCATGCAGATCCAGAATCAAAAACCCTCCCCCCGGCTTGAGCACCCGCCACACTTCCCGCAGCACCTGCTCCAAATCTGCAAAGGAGAATTCGTGCAGAGCCAAGCTGGTATGCACCCAATCAAAGCTGGCATTGGGAAAGGGCATATCTTGGGCAAAGGCTTCCACAAATTCCACCTTGGGGAGGCGTTTGCGGGCCGCTGCCAAGGCCCTCGGTGAAGCATCCAACCCAATAACCTGCTGGCTCAGCTCCGCCAACAGTGGGGTCACTTCAGCCGGGCCACAGCAGAGATCCAACACCCGATCCTGGGGATGAATCTGGATCCCTTGCAGGGGCAATCTCCGCAACCGCTCATATCCGCCCACTGCCAGAGCAGCCCCGCGGCTGATGCTGCGGTAAAGCCAAGGAAATCGATAGCTCCAATCTCGCAGGAAGGTGGCCATCGCCAGGGATCCCTCAGAGTCTTTTTCAGCCTACCTGACCTACATCCATTGCAAACTGGTTTGAGACATATGTTTTTCTGGATTTTCTCGGGGTTGGCGTGGAACTCTCCCCTGCCGGCAGTCGTCTAAAACGACAAGGCGTTTTAGGCTTTTTTCTACTTAACCCACTGCTGCTCTATGACTCAGTTTGAGCTGCCTCCCGCTCCTTCCGAAAAACCTGGCCGGCACAGCTTGGTTTGGTTAGTGGCTGCTGCAGGTCTGACGGTCTTGCTCTGGCAGCTCCCCTGGGGCAACTATATTCTCTACCCCTTTACGATTCTGGCCACCTGGTTTCATGAGATGGGCCACGGCCTGACGGCAATGCTGTTGGGTGGGGAGTTTCATCGTCTGGAGATCTATCCCGACGGGTCGGGGTTGGCCTTTCACAGTGGGCGTTTGTTTCTGGGGCCGGTGGGTCGAGCTCTGGTGGCTGCCGGTGGGCCAATGGGGCCCCCAATGGCCGGGGCGATCTTTATCCTGGCTTCTCGTCGTCAGGGTACAGCCCAGTTTGGGTTGCTGGCTTTGGGATCCCTGCTGTTGCTGTCGGCAGTGCTCTGGGTGCGCTCTTTGTTTGGCCTGTTGCTGATCCCGGCTATCGGGCTGGGGATCTTGGCGGTGGGCTGCTGGGCTTCTCCTTGGTTGCGGGGCTTTGCCGCACAATTTTTGGGGGTGCAGGCCTGTGTGAGCACCTACCACCAGCTCGACTACTTGTTTACGGCTTCTGCTGTGATTAATGGGCAGGTGATCCACTCCGATTCTGGCCAGATTGCCCAAAACTTGTTCTTGCCCTACTGGTTTTGGGGAGGGGTGATGGCAGTATCTTCTTTGGTGCTGCTGATAACCAGCTTGCAACTGACGTTTCGGGACTAGCCGGCAGGGGGCAAAGCCGCAATTTTGGCAGTAATTCGTGTCACGCAGAAGTCCGTCTTCCATCACTGCCCAGTCGAGAAAACCGCCGCTACAGTAATGGGCAAGAGGAGTGAGGAGCTGAGGAGTGAAGCATGTGGCGGGATATTATCGGGCTGGCTCTGGCGGCAACCCTACTGTTGATCAGCAAAACTGCCGCAGATACGTTGGGCCAAAGCCAGGTACAGACTTTCACCGAACCTGAGCCGACGCCCTATTCTGCACCGGTGGAATGAGGTACCTAGGTCTGCTGACAGAGGTCGCAACAGGATTGCCGTTTTGTGCAACACTCATCCTAGAGCCTCTAAGGGCTCCATCCGAGTAGCACGAACGGTAGGTTTGGGATCCCTGATGCGCATAGCCCTGTTTACGGAGACGTTTCTGCCCAAGGTGGACGGCATTGTTACCCGCCTCTGCCACACGGTGCATCACCTAACCGCTCGTGGTAACTCGGTGCTCATCGTCGCACCCCGGGGAGCTCCGCGACGGTTTGCGCGGGCACGGGTCTACGGGATCCCGGGGATGCCACTGCCTCTGTATCCGGAGCTGAAGCTGGCCGCCCCCGGCCCGGCCATTGGCAAGTTGCTCAGCCGTTTCCGACCGGATGTGATCCACGTGGTGAACCCGGCGGTTTTGGGATTGGGGGGCCTCTACTACAGCCAGACGATGGGGATCCCGCTGGTGGCCTCTTACCATACCCATCTGCCGAAGTATCTGAAGCATTATGGGCTGGGCTTTCTGGAAGGGGTTTTGTGGAATCTCCTGAAGCTGGGGCACAATTTGGCGCGGGTCAATCTTTGCACCTCGACGGCCATGATGCAGGAGCTGAGCGCCCACGGCATTGAGCGGGTGCAACTGTGGCAGCGGGGAGTGGATACGGAGTTGTTTCATCCCCGGGCTGCCAGTCCAGAGATGCGGGCTCGGCTTACGGCGGGGCAACCGGAACGGCCTCTTTTGCTTTATGTGGGGCGGCTTTCCGCTGAAAAGGAAGTAGGGCGGATCCGGGTCTTGTTGGAGCAGATCCCCCAGGCCCGTTTGGCTATTGTTGGAGATGGGCCGGAGCGGGGATCCCTGGAGCAACATTTTGCCGGCTACGACGTGGTGTTCACGGGCTATCTGCAGGGGGAGTCTCTGGCAGCAGCCTTTGCTTCGGCGGATTTGTTTGTGTTTCCCTCCCGCACTGAGACATTGGGGCTGGTTCTGTTGGAAGCCATGGCTGCCGGTTGTCCGGTGATTGCCCCCCGCTGCGGTGGCATTACCGATGTGGTGGACAGTGGGCGCAATGGCTTTCTGTTTGATCCCAACTCGGATAGCGACTTTGTCCAGGTTACTCAGCAACTGCTCAGCAGCGTCGGGCAGCGGCAGCTCTTCCGACAGCAAGCCCGCCAAGAGGCAGAACGCTGGAGTTGGTCGGCAGCCACCCAACAGTTGGAAGGCTACTACCGAGCCGTCATTGCCGCCGGCTAGCAGTGGTTCCCCAGCGGGAAAGGCTCAGGGCGCTATAAGGACTCCGTCTTGCTCTCACCAATGTAAACGGCCAGTCTACGCAGAGACCGGATGATCCCCTTCAATAGCCCGCACTTGATCCACAAAGAATTCTTCTAGGGATTGCCGTTGCCAATGCAAGTCGGTCACCACTGCCCCCGCTTGATTCAAAAGGCTCAGCAACTCCGATAGGGATCCACTCCATTCCCCCGACCAATGGGATCCCTGAATCGAGAAGTGCTCTAGGCGGTCGCGGAACTGCTCGATGGCGCCATCGTGCCCTTGTACCCGATAGCTTTTGCTCTCTCCCAGCAACTCATCCAAGGTTCCCTGATGCACCAATTTGCCGCCGATGATCAGGCCGACTCGGTTGCAGATGACTTCCACATCCGCCAGGATATGGCTGTTGAAAAACACCGTTTTGCCCTGCCGCTTGAGGGACAGGATGATCTCGCGCATTTGGTAGCGGCCCATCGGATCCAGCCCCGACATCGGCTCATCCAGAAACACCAGCTCTGGGTCGTTGATCAGCGCTTGGGCCATGCCAGTGCGCTGCAGCATACCTTTGGAGTAGGTGCGCAGTTGCTTTTTGCGAGCCGTGTCTATAGAAAGCCCCACCAACTCCAGCAGTTGAGGGATCCGCTCCTTCAACAGGCTATTGGGCAGGCCAAACACCTTCCCGGCAAAATGGAGAAACTCCCATGCCGTCAGGTAATCGTAAAAGTAGGGGTTTTCCGGCAAATACCCCACCTGTTGCTTGATGGAGCGATCCCCCAGAGGTTTGCCTAGCAAAGTGCCGCTGCCGCGGGTGGGCTCCACAATGCCCAGTAGGCATTTGATTGTGGTGGTTTTCCCGGCCCCGTTGGGCCCCAGCAGCCCAAAGGTTTCTCCGCGAGCCACGGTTAGAGAAAAATCCTTGAGGGGGCTAACCACCTTGTTCAGCCAAAATCCTGTGCGATAGGTTTTGGTCAGGCCGGTGATGGCAATGGCCGGCTCCGGTGCTGCGAACGCTTCTGCTGGCGAAGTGGGGGTCTCGCTCATAGACTCGCTATTGCTCCGCAACGCTGTCGCGAACAAAATGTGCTGGAGTTGAGGGAGAAAAAGATGCCGCGAACGCCGAGTTAATGGGCACACAGTCCGCTAGGCAATAGGCTACCCAGCCCACCCTTTAGTTTACCCACTAGCTTTGTTGCGGCTTAGGCTTGCCGCAGCACTTCCGCTAGGAAAGAGGCCAGTTCTCGGTTGGGCGATCTGGAGTCAACATATTCTGCAAGTATCTGCTGCACTCACGACAGCGTTGCAGTTCCTGTGAGGAGCTCTTCTTGCATTTGTTGGGCCACAAAGTCTTTGAGTTGCAGATGTTGGCCTTGCAGGGCGTTGATTTCCTTTTCTAGGTCGCGGATCCCGCCTTCTGGTTCCGTGGCCTCGCGGGGATCCTGGAAGAAATGGCCCTCCCCATCCTACTCAAACCCAAGGGTTGGCAATACATGGAGATATAGTTGCTTCGGATTAGGGTGAGACGCTTGGCCTACTCGGAAAAGCCTTCTGGCTCTGCGCATTATTGCTCCGCAACGCTGTTGCTATGCCTACGGCACCCTGACGGGAACCGCAACGCTATTGCTCCGCAACGCTGACGCGAGGACGCGAGGACGCGAAGACGCGACCACCGTTTTGAGTGTGGTTTAGGGTTCTAGTTTGAATCGAAACGGCCATAATGCTCTAACCTCCGTTTATTTGCAACGCCATTGCGGAGCAAGATGGCATTCTTATCATCTGGGATTATGATTCGGAGATTAGATCCAGAGGTTTTGGGCTTTCGGCCTCTGGGATCCCAATCGGTGGTGCTCATTCGCAACAGCGTTGCCAGGCAATAAGGAGTGTTTCTTGCTGGATAAGGTGCTTAGGCAGTGGAAGGAGCGGCTGTTGGCTCCGGTGCTGCAACCCCCCCTCCAACAGGTGCATCCCCTGACGGTTACCTTGTCGGGGTTTGCTATGGGCCTAGCCTCTGGCGTGGCGGCGGCTTATGGGGCCTACGGATGGGGCTTGGGCCTGTGGCTGCTGAACCGATTTATGGATGGGCTGGACGGTACGTTGGCTCGTCTGCAGGGGCGGCAAAGCGATCTGGGGGGTTACCTGGATATGCTGCTGGATGTGGTGGTCTATGCGGTCGTTCCCCTGGGACTGGCCTTTCATCAGGGATCCCTGCTGGGCTATGCTTCTTTGGCCCTGATGCTGGCCAGCTTTTACATCAACCTTTGCTCCTGGATGTATTTGGCAGGACTATTGGAAAAACGGCGTTCACGACAGCGTTGCGGGGCTATAGGGACAGATGGCGCTGTTGGGGCAGGATCCCTGGATGAACTGACCAGCTTAAGCATGCCGTCGGGGCTTATCGAGGGCAGCGAAACCATCTTTCTCTACAGCTTGTTTTTCCTTTTCCCCGAGTACATGGTGAGCTTGTTTGGGCTGATGGCAATTCTGGTGCTCTTCAGTGCTGGGCAGCGGTTGGTTTGGGCGCTGGGATCGCTTTCGTAGGTTGCCCCAGTGACCAGCTCTCTGGATCCCTTGTGCAACCGGCTGTGCTGGTTGCGGAGCAATTGGGGATCCCCGTCCGCAAGTAGAGGAAGATGCCACTCAATTCCTGAGGGTCGGGTCAGTCTCGGCCAGAGAAATTCCCTCCATCGCTAAGGCTGTCTCTGCCTCCTCTGCACGCACATCCCGCAAAAAGGATTCCAGAGAGGCATGGGCTTCCGCCTCTGGATCGGCTTCGCCAAGGGTCATGCTCGGCAGCCAGCCCAAAAACGGCAGGGGCAAGAGGGTAGAAAGGTTGGTCAGGATCAGCAGCAGCCCCAGTCGGCTGAAATCGGTCTCCGTTACCCCCAGCCCATGCATCAGCAGGGATCCCAGCTCTTGGGAGAGAAACCCCGCCAAATTAAAGGCCGACATCAGCAGGGCAAAGAGGGTGGCCTCAATCCCAGGTGGGCAGAGGCGGGCGGCCAAGACCAGCACCGGCATAAAGGCAATCTGTCCTGCCACCGTCAGCACCAGGCTGTCCCCCAAGCTAAACCAATGATCGTCGATGCCCCAATCCCGGTTGAGGTGATAGACCAAGATAAGGCTGGTCAGGCCCAACCCTGCCGAGATCACCGTCATCCAGCCGAACAGGGGCCGCAGTGGGATCCGCCGCAGATACACTTGGAAAATCCCTACCCCCAGCAAGCTGGCAATGCTGGTTACCAAGCGCACCTGACCCAAAAATTCCGGCCCGAAGCCGAGATCGTTGGTGACAAAGTAAAACAGAGCTGCATCGGCGCTGGGAGTGGCCTGCCAAACGAACACAAACAGCACCGGCAGCAAAATGCTGGGTTGCCGCAGCGCTCGCCACACCTGCCCCACCTGTTGTTGCAACGGATCCCAGCCCCGGGACACCACCACCGGTTGATCGGCAATAACCCAAGCTGCCAGAGCGATGAACAACGGCAAAAAGGCCGTCAGTCCAAACACCACCTGCGGCGGATAATGGGCCAAGAGCGCTCCTCCCAAATAGGCGGTGAGCAGGGATCCCAAGGCCGTTGCTCCCCAAGTTAAAGATTGCAGCGTGCCCGTCCCCGCCCAGTCACTGCCGTGTACCCGCTCCACCACCAGCGAATCCACGATCACATCCCCCACCGCCACCGCCAGGGATCCCAAAACCATCCACAGGGTGGCCAGCCCAGCCGTCGGCGCCCACAGGGCCATTCCCAGCCAAGCCCCACACCCCAGAAGCCCTGACAACAAGAGGTAGGGACGACGCCGATAGCCCGCCACTGGTACAGTATCCGACAGCAAGCCGTAGAGGGGTTTGAGGATCCAGGGGCTCATGGCAACGCCCATCAACGCCGCCACCTGCGACGGGCTGAGACCCAAGCTATCCTTCAGGTAAAAACTGGTGGCCAGTCGTGCCAGCCCCACTGCCCCCTGCACAAAGTACACTAAGAGGATCCCGAACAGTTCCGGCGTCCAGTGGATATCCCGCAGGGGGGTCAGGGTGGATTGGTGTAGCCGTTGCAGCAGAGGATGGATCATGGAGAGTTGCGGTGTAGCGTGGCGTTACGTTTGGCGTGGCTTTGCCTCGGCAATAGCAGAATACTAAAGAATCTTAACAGTCCCTTCACTTTAGCCTGTCCAACCCGCTTCCGGCTCTGGCCTCCCGGATGGGTCGCGCCTTCTCAGCGCTCTTTCTGCTCAACCCAGCCGAGCTACCCAATGAGGCCAAAAGCTGATCCCTAGGGTCTGTGCCATCTAGCCAGGGGCGGGGATCCCAAGAAGTTCAGCATGCCTGTGTCGAATGTTGACGGGCCCAATCCGATCTCGGCAGAACCTGAACCCACAACTGCAGCAGCGGCCAGGGCGGTAGAGACGGGAGACAAAGGCATTCCGAAGTTATGATGAACAGGAATAGCTCTGAGTTTCTACCTACACCTTCAATTGGGGGTGTCTTTGGGCTGTGCTGACTGCTTCTCCTGCGGGTTCTGCGGCTGAGGCCATTGCTCCTTTTGCTCCCCAAGTCTGGAGCTGGCGCGGGCATGCCATTCGCTATGTGGTGCAGGGATCCGGATCCCCGCTGGTTCTGGTGCATGGATTCGGGGCGTCCATTGGCCATTGGCGGCACAACATCCCCGTGCTGGCTGCAGCAGGATACCGCGTCTATGCCCTGGATTTGCTAGGGTTTGGCGGCTCGGCCAAGCCTGCTCTCCCCTACACCCTGGATCTTTGGGTGGAGTTGCTGGTAGATTTTTGGCAGCAGCACATACAGCAGCCTGCGGTATTTATCGGCAATTCCATCGGTGCCTTGCTCAGCTTGCTCATGGCCGCCCGCCATCCTCAATTAACGGCAGGGGCGGTGCTGCTCAATTGCGCTGGGGGATTGAACCATCGCTCCCATGAGCTCAACCCGATGTTTCGCCTTTTCATGGGTGTTTTCACCGCTCTGGTGGCCTCTCCGGTGACGGGGCCGTTTTTATTTAATCAGGTGCGGCAGCGGCAGCGTATCCGCGCAACTCTGAAGCAGGTGTACCGCAACCCCGCCGCCATTACGGATGAGCTGGTGGAGATCCTCTATGCCCCTTCCTGTGATGTGGGCGCTCAGCAGGTGTTTGCCTCCATTCTCACCGCTCCCCCTGGCCCGACTCCCGAAGCCTTATTGCCTCAGGTGCGCTGTCCGCTGTTGGTGCTCTGGGGAGAAGGGGATCCCTGGACGCCCATTCAACGGGGCCGCGGCTTTCAAAACCACGTGCAAGGGATCGACTACCAGTTTCTCCCCATTCCCAATACAGGCCATTGCCCCCACGATGAGCGCCCAGAGGTGGTTAACCCCCTGATTTTGGACTGGCTGCCCAGAGCCTTTGCAGCGGTCTAGCCTTTTTTATTTTTAGAGGTTCCTTTGCCGGAGAGGCCCAACCAACTGCGGATTTTGGCCATCCAAACTTGAAGGGGGGAAGGCTGGGGGCGGATCGCCACCTGAATCGGCTCGTCTTGGAAGTCCTTGTCCTTGAGGCGAAACCCAAACTCCAGGTCATCTTTCACTTTGCTGAGACGGGGAAACAGCCTGACGGCTGCCTTTTTGAGTTCTTCCTCGTTTTGGAAAATGGCCTGGTGAATGGCGCTGGAACGCCCCACTGCTAGGGATCCCACCGGCAGCCAAGGATTGGGCTGGCCAGGCGCGGGCTGGCGACGCCGGGCAAAGATGTTGAACTCCGGCATCCCCTTGGCTTTCAGCTCGTCGTACCGTTTGGCGGCTTCCTTGCGCTTGGCAGTGTTGGAGCTGGCCGGTTTTTTCTCAGACTTGGATTTGCGGAAACCCTTAGACTGATTCATGCTTGGATGGACAAGAGGGGGATTTTTGCAGCTTAGCGCAGATTGGATCCCCTTCTCTCCCGGGGATCCCTTGTCATCCTTGCCCGTAGCCGGCGTGCTATACTTGTTGAGCTTCGGCGGGCGGTTGAAGAGGCCTGCCAATCGGGATGTAGCGCAGCTTGGTAGCGCACTTCGTTCGGGACGAAGGGGTCGCAGGTTCGAATCCTGTCATCCCGATGGATTTGAAGTTCACTTAGCTGTCAACTGGTAGTCTTTCGGGTCAGGGTGAGACGCCTGGGCTACTGTGTTGCTACGCAACGCTGCCGCGACCGCGCCAGTGGGACGGAGTCCTTGAAAAGCCCAACGAACCTGTGCATTACCTGTGCATTATTGATCTGCATTGATCTGCAACGCTATTGCTATGCCTACGGCACCCGGACGGGAACCGCAACGCTATTGCTCCGCAACGCTGACGCGAGGACGCGAGGACGCGACGACACGACCAGCGTTTTGGGTGTAGGTGCAATGTCCTATTTTGAATCGAAGTGACCGTAATCTTGGGGTTGTAAGTGACGCAGCCAGGCGTTGACGTTAACCCGAATCCGCTGCCCAATCTGTAAGAGGCGGTGTAGATTTTCGGCAGAAATGCCTCGGCAATCTTCTTGGGGCCAAGCCGGGCAACGGGGGCCAACTTGACGCTCTAGCGCTGTCAGGTAGAGCTCTTGCAGGCGATCCAGGTTGATGGGCAGGTGTAGGTCTGCAGCCAATTGCAGCCATTCTTCCAAGTTGTAGAGCTGTTCGCTGAAGGTCTCCGGCTCAAAAGCACGGGCAAGGTGCCACATCCCCCGCTGCAGGAGCCGATCCAAAACGCGGGCTGCCTCTTCCCGCCGCAACTGGCATCCCAACTGCTCGGCCTCACGCACAATGGCCCGCAATTCCAGCAGGTGATCCCGCTTGCCCTCCTCCATTTCCATTGCCCGCAAACTGGTCAGCAGGCGTTGGTTGAGGGTGATCTGAGCGGCAGCCAACAACTCTTCCGGGATCGGCAGGCCATCGGCCCGAAAGGCCATCAAGACCCCGTAATTGTCCAGGTAGGTTTGGCGATAGAGCTGAGCCAGGCGGTCTAGGGTATCTTGGGTGAGCCAGCGCATCATCTGCTGCCGGTCTTCGTCGTTCAGGGCGTTGAGGTCGAAGGTTTCCGGCCCAAACAGGTCTTGCAGGGTCAGGATCATCTGTATTCGACTGTGGGATCCGGCCAGCAGCCGCGCTTTTATCTGCTCGTAGATGCGCCGCCCGGCAAACGGCTTGACGCCGCATTGGAAGTCCCAGCCACCAAGGTGGAGCATGGCGTAGATTAGATCGTGCTCTTCGCGGGTGGTGGGAAAGGTAAGCTTCACCTGCCCAATGACCAGCGTCGATCCCCCTATCCTCAAGCGCTCTTGATCCACTTGATCCAGCACATATCCTTGGGAACGGGGGATCCCATCGAACAGGGAAAACATGGCGTGGCGGGCCACCAACCGCTGTGGGCTGATCAAGCTGGGGCGCACCAAGGCGCAGTAGACCCCCTTGCCATCTCTGTAGAGGTCAAGGTTGCTGGGGGCCTTGCTCAGGCGCTGCAAAAACTCCTCTTCCAGACTTACATCTGCCACTGCTGCCGCCAACTGGATAGCCCGTGCCGCGTAACGCAGGATCTGCACCCCTTCAGGACGGGATAGCTCCTCGAAAAACCAGCCACAACTGGTGAACATCAACTGGCTGTAGCGCTGCATCTCCAACAGGCGCAGCACTTGCACCCGATCTTCGGTAGTGAGGCGGTGGCTCTGGTGCTCCTGCAAAAAGGCATCGCAGCGCTCCCGATCCAAAATCACTTCGATGTAGCGATCCCGCGCCAGCCAGGGATCCCGCAGGTAGGCTCTGGCCTCTGTCTCGTAGATCTCGGCTAGCTGATCCCGCAGCCAGTTGAGGGCCTCCCGCAGCGGTTGCCGCCAGCGTTGGTGCCACCCTCCCACCGCCCCACAGCCACAGTCTCGCGACCACCGTCCTACCCCGTGGGCACAACTCCAGGCAGTGACCGGTTTCAGTTGCACCTCCCAAGTGGGGGGATGTTGGCTGAGAAAATGGCTGTAATTGCCCACCTGCCAGCCCCGGCGGGGAAATTCCTCGCAAAAGGCATAGGCCAGTGTGCGTTCTACACCCCGCTTGTGGTGGCCAAAAGTCTCGCCATCGGTGGCACAGTTGATCAGATAGGCTTCCCCCTCTTTATCCGGGCGCAGGGCGGAACGGATCCGCTCCGCCAGGGAGTGGGTGCTGTAGACGATATCCCCAAAGCTCAAGTCACAGGAAATGGGGCCATCGAAAAAGAAAATATCCAAGTACCCCTCCCGGTCGGGGGTAAAGCAGCGGTAGGGCCGGCGGGGATCGATCTGGTTTTGGCTAACGTCGATCCACTCCGTGTGTCCCAAGGGGCGAATGCGCTGCGCTTGGCTGGGAGCCAAAATGACGAAGCGGATCCCACACTCAACCAAGGCCGTGACCGTTGCTGCATCAATGGCAGTTTCGGCCAGCCACATCCCCTGGGGATAGCGCCCGAAGCGGTGTTGGAAATCGGCGATTCCCCAGCGGATCTGGGTGTACTTGTCTCGCTCGTTGGCCAGGGGCAGGATGACGTGGTTGTACACTTGGGCGATGGCATTGCCATGACCCTCAAGCCGCTCGGCGCTAAGGCGGTCGCCAGCCAAAATGCGTTGGTAAACTTCAATGTCATGCTCCTCTAACCAAGAGAGGAGAGTAGGGCCGAAGTTAAAACTCAAGAATTCATAGTTGTTGACAATGCGCACCACCCGTCCTTGGTCGTCCAGAACGCGGGCAAAGGCGTTGGGGCGGTAACATTCCGCCAAAATGCGCTCGTTCCAGTCGTGAAAGGGGCTGGCACTCGGCTGTCGCTGAATGCGGTTGAGGCACGGATCCTCTCGAGGCGGCTGATAGAAATGGCCGTGCAACACCACGTAGGGAGCAATTGCCTTTGGCGGTGCTGAGGAAAGATCGACAGCACCTGCCGGAGAAGGAGCCGCTCGCATCGGCAGACCGGAGACCGAATCGCTGGGCTCTGACTGTGCCGCTGGCCTATCGGAATTTTTGGAGCCACTCGGCAGCATAGGATGGTACTCCTTTTAGAGGCCCCCAACTGGGTTACAGGGGAACGCACGGTTAACTTAAGTTCATATCCATACGTTACAGCGATCCCCAATCTGCAACGGTGAATGTAAAAGATTCAGTTGAGAATTTGACAGGGAACAAACATCAGTCAGTAATCTTTGCGTTTTCCTCACAACAGACTTCCTGAACAGGTCTCAGCCTCTGCCCAGTTGGATCTCTGGACTTAGCCGGTGGGGGCCGATTTGCCGGTGGCCATTTCCCACACCGAATAATCCACCACCGCAGCGGGCGGATCGGCACTGAGAATGCCCAGAGATTTCAGGGTTTCCACATTGGCCCGATACACCGAAGGCACCAGCAACCCAGCATTGCCTTCCAGGGTGGGGCCCGCCTGATACAGCTTGGCAATTTCAGCCATTTGCCAGGTTTGGTGCTTGAGGGGATCCGCTTCCGAGCCGGATCCCTTGCAGGTTGCGCCGCAGAAGGTGAGAACCACCTGCACCGTTTCTTCTGGGTTGGCTACAGCGTAATCCCAACCCTGAATCGAGGCTTTCACCAATTTGGCCGCGATGGCTTTACCCGATTGGCCGGATCCCTTAAAGTTGCTTTCGTTCAAAACACGCTCGGTGGTGAACAGCAGGTCTTCCAAGAGGTTGATGCCGTAGTCTGGCAGGTGCATGACGTTGAGTTCGCTCAGGGGGTAGCCCAAACCCACGATCTGATTCAGCTCGTTGTAGAGCATGGCCGAGGCTACATCCACCTTGTCGGGAAAGACCAGAGCCGGATCGAAGCCATAGGTGATCAGCTCCACATCGGGATTGGTCACCCCTGTATCCAGGCTGGTGGTCAAGTTGAAGGCTTTCATCAGAGCCAGGGCCGGATATTCGTTGCCAGAAGGCCAAATGCCCACCTTTTTGCCTTTGAAGTCGGCAGGGCTTTTGATCCCGCTGGATTTGAGAGACACCATCGCATAGCCCGATTTCTGAAAGATCTGGGCGATGTGAACCACGGGCAACCCCTGCGCCCGGGCAGTCAGCAGGTCGGTGATCCAGGTATTGCCGAAGTCAGCTCCGCCCACGACCACCGTCTGGATGGGGGATTGATCTCCAATTGGCAGCAACTCAACGTTCAGACCTTCGGCTTCATAAAATCCTTTTTCCTTGGCGATCAAGTATCCAGCGAACTGGGCTTGCGGGAACCATTTCAGTTGAAGTTTCACATCCACCAGCCGGCTCTGGGCTTGGGATCCTATTCCCAGCAGGGTTGTCGGGGCCAGTGCCATGCCCACTACAACGACATCAAAGGGATCCCGTGCTTACGCTTAAAGAGGTGGCTCAGGGAAGATAGGGCGTGAACAATGCGGCGGCCTCGATCCATAGCGCAACCCTTGCTTATTAATGGTGTGTCAAGACTGTAGAGGATCTGCCTCTGGGCAGAATGTTCACCATGCTCACAATGCCTGGGGAGAGCACGAACCTGCGGGGCCAACTTTCCATCGGCTTCGGGATGACCCCTTTGAGGTCGGCCCCCCATTGGAATCACAGTGGATCCCCAGCTCGCCAACTCAAATTCCCGCCCAGTGCCACCAGGCCCAACCCAGCCCCACCAGCAGCGCCGTTATTCCATAGAGGGATCCCACCACCTGCACCTCCGACCAGCCCCCCAGCTCCAGATGGTGGTGCAAGGGCGACATGCGCAACAGCCGTTTGCCTGCGCCGGTTTTGCGCTTGGTGTATTTGAAGTAGCCCACCTGCAGCATCACCGACAGCGCCTCTGCCACCAGCACTCCCCCCATCAGGGCCAAGGCCCAGAGCTGATCCCCCAGCAGCGCCAACCCGGCCAGAGCGCCCCCCAACCCCAGGGATCCGGTATCACCCATGAACAGCCGCGCCCGGTGGTGGTTGTGAACCAGAAACCCCAAGCAGGCACCGCTCAAGGCGAAGGCCAACACCGATAGCTCCGGATCCCTGTGAAGGAGCCCCAGCCCAACCAGCAGGATGGCCACCACCCCTGCCGCCAAGCCGTCCATACCATCGGTGAGGTTCACGGCGTTATTGGTGCCCACCAGCACAAACAGGGCCAAGGGCCAGAACAGCCAACCCAGAGAGAGGGTACCTATCCCTGGCAAGGCCAGACCGGTTGGGATCCCCTGCCAGGCCAGGTAGACACAAAACCCAAGGGCAACCCCCACCTGCAGCAACAGCTTGTGTTGGGGAGACAGCCCCTTGTTGGATTGCTGTCGGATCACTAGCCAATCGTCCAGCCAGCCGACAAAACCGTAGGCCAGCGTGAGCAGCGCGACAGCCAGCCACTGGGGATCCCAGCCGCTCCAAATCCCGGCCACCAGCAGCCCCACGGGCAAAAAGCTGATCCCGCCCATGGTGGGTGTGCCTGCTTTTTTTCGGTGGGATTGGGGCCCCTCCTGGCGGATCACCTGCCCCGCCTTCCAGCGCTGCAACCCGGGGACGAGCAGGGATCCCAGCAGGGCCGAACCCAACACGCTCAACCCAAAAGGAACAAACACCTGGGGGCGGATCCCAATCACAAGGGTCGAGAGGGCCAAACCCAGCCCCAGCGAGAGCGCCATCCCTCCCCACTCCGTCTCTTCCACCTCCAGATCGGGAAGTGTATCCGCATCCACCCTTTCTGAACCCCTCACACTCTCAACCTCTAGACTTCCGAAAACTCTGGCAGGCAGAGCCCAAGAAAACTCTATCCTGCCAGAGCCCAGAGGTGTCAGTAGGGCCACTTCCAGTTGCGCACCTCCGGCAGATCTTCCCCGTGCTCACGGATGTAGTGTTTGTGCTCCACCAGCTTATCCTGGATGATCTGCTTGATGTGGGCCCGCTCGTACTTGAAGCGCTCCACCCGATCCAACACATCGTCCGCCAAGCTGAAGCGATCCACCTCGTTGAGGACACACATGTCGAAGGGGGTGGTGGTGGTGCCCTCCTCCTTGTAGCCGCGCACGTGCAAGTTGTGGTGGTTGGGGCGACGGTAGGTGAGGCGGTGAATCAGCCAGGGATAGCCGTGGAAGGCAAACACGATGGGCTTGTCCGGCGTGAAGATGCTGGCGTAATCCACATCGCTGATGCCGTGGGGGTGTTCGCTGGGAGGCTGCAGCTTCATCAAGTTCACCACATTCACCACCCGGATCTTGATGTCCGGCAGGTGCTGCCGTAGGAAGTCCACTGCCGCTAGGGTTTCCATCGTCGGCACATCGCCGCAGCAGGCCATCACCACATCCGGCTCTGAACCCTGATCGTTGCTGGCCCACTCCCAGATCCCTAAGCCCTGGGTGCAGTGCTTGATGGCCGCATCCATATCCAGGTACTGCAGGGCCGGCTGTTTGCCTGCCACGATGACATTCACGTAGTGGCGACTGCGCAGACAGTGGTCGGCCACCGAGAGCAGAGTATTGGTATCCGGGGGCAGGTAGACGCGGATGATTTCGGCCTTTTTGTTGACCACGTGATCCAAAAAGCCGGGATCCTGATGGCTGAAGCCGTTGTGATCCTGCCGCCACACATGGGAAGTCAGCAGGTAGTTGAGGGAAGGAATGGGCCGCCGCCAAGGAATGTGCCGGGTGGTTTTCAACCATTTGGCATGTTGGTTGAACATTGAGTCCACCAGGTGGATAAAGGCTTCGTAACAGGAGAAGAACCCGTGTCGCCCGGTTAACAGGTAGCCTTCTAGCCAGCCCTGACAGACGTGCTCGCTGAGGATCTCCATCACCCGTCCATCTGGGGAGAGGTGCTCGTCCCAATCGTAGACAGGAGCTACCCAGGTGCGGTTGCTGGCCTCAAACACAGCATCCAAGCGGTTGGAAGCCGTTTCATCGGGGCCAAAGAGACGGAAGTTGTGGGGGTTGAGCTTCATCACATCCCGCAGAAATTGCCCCAGAACCCGGGTGGCCTCGGCTTCGGTGGTGCCGGGGCGGGGGACAGGCACGGCGTAGCGACGGAAATCCGGCATTTTCAGCTCCCGCGTCAGCAGGCCGCCGTTGGCGTGGGGCAAAGCCCCCATGCGTTTTTCCCCTTTGGGGGCCAGCTCTTGCAGCTCCGGCAGCAGACGGCCATTTTCATCGAAGAGCTCTTCCGGCTTGTAGCTGCGCATCCAGTCTTCCAGAGCCTTGAGGTGCTCCGGTTTTTTGGCCAGATCCGCCAGAGGCACTTGGTGGGAGCGCCAGAAATCTTCTACCTTTTTGCCCTCTACCGCTTTGGGGCCAGTCCAGCCTTTGGGAGTACGCAGGATGATCATCGGCCATTGGGGACGAGTGGGATCCCCTTTGCTGCGGGCATGCTGCTGGATCTCTTGGATCTCGTGGATCACCGTGTCCAAAGTGGCGGCCATCAACTGGTGCATTTCTGCAGGCTCGCAGCCTTCTACAAAGTAGGGCTTGTAGCCGTAGCCCGCAAACAGGCTTTGCAGCTCTTCACGGCTGAGGCGGGCCAAAACAGTGGGATTGGCAATCTTGTAGCCGTTCAGGTGCAGAATCGGCAGTACTGCCCCGTCGTGGATGGGGTTGAGGAACTTGTTGGAATGCCAGGAAGCGGCCAAGGGGCCGGTTTCCGCTTCCCCATCCCCCACCACACAGGCCACCAGCAGATCGGGGTTATCAAAGGCAGCCCCAAAGGCATGGGCCAGGGCATAGCCCAGTTCTCCCCCCTCGTGGATGGAGCCAGGGGTTTCCGGAGCCACGTGGCTGGGCACGCCGCCGGGGAAGGAGAATTGCTTGAAGAGCTTGCGCAGGCCTTCGGCGTCTTGGCCGATGTTGGGATACACCTCGCTGTAGGTGCCTTCCAAGTAGGTGTTGGCCACCAGAGCAGGGCCACCGTGGCCGGGGCCGGTGATGTAGAGGATGTTGAGGTTTTCCCGTTTGATGATGCGGTTGAGATGCACATAGATGAAGTTCAACCCAGGCGTGGTGCCCCAGTGGCCCAGCAGGCGTGGCTTCACGTGTTCTACTTTCAGGGGTTCTCGCAGCAGCGGGTTATCCATCAAATAGATTTGCCCGACCGACAGATAGTTGGCGGCCCGCCAGTAGGCATCCATTTTGCGAAGCTCATCGGCGGTGAGCGGTTTTGTCGAGAGCTGTTCTGCCAGAACCATAGCCGTACCCCATAGGTATCTCTACTCCTATGGTGATCCGGGTTCGCTCAATTGCCGGGGGATCTTGGGATTCTTTTGGATTTGGCCCCTGGGGAGCGCGTCATTTGTTACCACCACCAGGGTTTGACCGGGGTGCCATCGGGAAAGATCAGGCCGGCAATCCGGGATCCACTGTGCTTCAACCCTTCAATCTGGGCTCCTTCCAGGTTGGCCTGGGTTAGGTTGGCGCCGCTGACATCGGCCCGCCGCAGGTTGGCCCCCTGAAACTGGGCCTGACGCAGCTCGGCACCGCTGAGATTGGCCCCTTCCAAATCGGCATTTTGCAAGTTGGCCCCCCGCAAGTCCGCCCGCTGTAGGTTGGCCCCCCCCAAGTCCGCTCCCTCCAGGTTGGATCCGCGCAGATCGGCCCGGTTTAGATCCGCTCCCCTCAGCCGGATCTGACAGAGCACCAGTTCTCGCAGATCGGCTTTGCTCAGGTCTTGGCCGGAAAAATCTTGCCCCTGTCCCCCCCAGTTCTGCAAGTGCCAAATGTGGCGCACCCGTTCTTCCAGGTGGGTCTCTTCCGAAAGCTGGGATCCCCGCAGGCTGGTGCCGCTGACCTTGGCCCCCCGCAGATCGGATCCCCGCAGGTCAGCTCCCTGTAGGTCAGCTCCGCTCAGCTTAGCCCCTTGCAAATCCGCTTGGCGCAAATCCGTTTGCCGCAGCCGGGCGCCGTTGAAGTTGCAAAAGCGTAAGTTGGCCCGCCTTAGGTTGGCCTCCCACAGGTTGATCCCTCCCAGCCGGGCCTCTTGCAGGTCAGCTCCCTCCAAGTCGGCATAGGCAAAATCCCGCTCCCCCCGCCGATAGGCCACGATCACCCCTTGCGCTCCCCCCACCGGGCGAAAAGGGCTGTAGGTGTGACAGGCCCGTTCTGCCTCCGGCTGGCCTAGCTGAGACAACAGCCGCCAAGCTGCCAAGCGAACTGCCCAAGAGCTATTGCCGGCGAGGGCTTCAATGAGTTCGGCTAGGCCCGCCGACCCATACTGCAGTAACTGGGGCAGGGTGGCCAAGCGCACGGCTTCATCGCTGTGGGTGAGTCGTCGCCGCGCTCCCTCAATACCTCCCAGCACCAAAGCATGGGCGGGGGCGCTCCCAGTTGCCCTTTGCCCCCCCAACACCAGATCCCAAGGTTGGGGCTGGGATCCCTGGCCAGTTCTGACAGCCTCCTGAGAGTTACCCACCATGGGCGCATCCCAATGGGCCTAGCTATACCCAACGCCCCACCACCACGCGGATGGTGCCATCCTCCAGCACTTCTTCGGCCTCGATGGCATAGCCCTGCTCACGGGCTGAGCGCAGCAAACTTTTGTGGGCGTAGCGCTGCAGAATCGGCTCCAGGAAGGTCTTGGGATCGATGCCCGCCCCCCACAAATCGGCCACCAGCTCGTAGTGATCCCCGTTGCGGCGAAACCCGATGTCGAAGCCATTCTTTTGTCGGATCACCAAATCGGCGCGGGTGCGGTTCCAGAGATAACCCCGCAGGCTGGCATCCCGCTGCACAGCATAGCCCAATTCCTTCAGGGTCTCTTCCAGGAGATCGGCATCTTTGATTTGCACTTGCAGGGTGGTGAAGTGAGACATGGCAGATCCAATCCTTCGAAGGATGGAGATAGGATCCTTACTATAAAGCGCCCTTGTGATTGTGGAAGAAGTGTGAAGGAGCATCACATCTTCTGAAGAGCGTTGCCCCGTTAACCTTCTTGCACCGATTGCGGTAGCGGGAGGGGAGCCCGGGTTTCTGCCTGGGGGGAGCTTTGGATCCCATTCTCGCCGCTTTCCAACCTGAGGAAGGGCCGAAATCGGGATCCCTGCCAGGGATCCAGGACATCCCGAATCAGCACCTCCTGAATCCACACCTGCAGGATTGCCGCCAAAGGGACAGCCAAGAACAGGCCCAGCACCCCAAAGAAGAAGGCGGAAGTAATTTGAGCTACTAGGGTTAGGGCAGGCAGGAGCGACACCTGCCGGGACATGACAATTGGGGTGAAGACACTGCTTTCCAACTGCTGGATCAGGACATACAGTCCCAGCACCGCCAAGGATTTCCAAGGGGCATCTGTGAGGGCTACCAGCATGGGGGCCACCACGCTCAAGGTGGGGCCGATGTTGGGGATGAAGTTGAACAGTCCTGCCAGCACCGCATTGGCCAAGATTAGGGGCACCCCCAAAATCCACAGCCCAATCCCACTCAGCAGCATCACCAAGGTGCTGGTGAAGAGGATCCCCATCAACCAGCCCCGCAAGGCCAGCTCACAGCGCTTGAGGATATAGCGAATACGGGGACGGTAAAAGGCCGGGAAAACCGAGACAAAAGCGCGGCTGTAGGCCTGGGGATCCGCCAACAACAAGATGGTGAGGATGATCACAAACAACAGGTTGAGCAGGGTGCCGAAAAAGGCGGTAAAAGACTGGGAGAAAAAGTCTCGCGCTTGGCGCACCAACTCGGTTGCCTGGGGCACCAAGCTATTGGCCAATTCCCGCAGCGTCGGCAGCTCAATATCCGTGGGCAAAGAAAGAATCAAGCTCTCGAACAGCCGCTGGGCCTGAAGGATCCCGGCAGGCACCCCATCGGTAAACAGCCGCCGCAACTGCTCTGCCAGGGGGGGCACCACGATTAGCCCCACCAAGATCGCGCCCACCAGAACTGTCAAGCCGGTGATGACCATCGAGGGGCCGCGCCGAAAGCCGTAGCGCTGCGGGATCTGAGCCAAGGTATCCAGCGCCACCGCCAACACAATAGCCGCAAACACCAGCAGCAGAATCTGCCGAATCTGCCAGAGCAGAACCAGCAAACCCAGCAATGCCCCCAACCCCAGCCACTGGGCGAAGGTCACTGCCCCTCCACCTCCTCTGTTGTCCGTCGTCGCCTATTCTAGATGGGATCCCAACAAGTCCCATCGCTATTGAGAACCCTGGATGCGCGATCCCGACCCTCTAGAAGTGACTTTGGCCGCCCACGGCAGCGGGACGGAGTCTTTGCTCGCAGATGAAGCTCCTCTGCTTTCGGTGGGGGGAGTATCCCGCTACATGAAGTCTCTGCTAGGGGGGGATCCCTACTTGGCCAGGCTGTGGGTGAGCGGGGAAGTATCCAGTTGCCAGCGCAACCGCAATGGCCACCTGTTCTTGACCCTGACCGATCCGGAAACCGGCGACGTTCTCAAGGGGGTGGTCTGGCAGGGCCAAACTTCCCGGCTCAGTTTCTGGCCGGAAGTGGGGCAGCAGGTGCTTGCCCTTGGGCAAATCGGCATCTACAGTGGCGGCAGCTATTATCGCCTCGTCATCTGGCAATTGCTGCCTGCCGGGGAAGGGCTGTTGGCGTTGCGATTTCAACAGCTCAAGGCCCGCCTCAGTGCCGAGGGCTTGTTCGACAACCAGCGACCTCTGCCTGTTCACCCCCAGTGCATTGCCGTCGTCAGTTCCCCCCACGCTGCCGGTTGGGGAGACATTCGGCGCACCCTCAACCAGCGCTACCCCGGGCTGCGGGTGCTGTTCTCCCCGGCTCAAGTGCAAGGGGAAGCGGCTGCAGAGTCGATTGTGCGGGCCATTCGACGGGTGGAGCAGGATGGGCGAGCGGAAGTGCTTTTGCTGGCGCGGGGCGGCGGAGCCAGTGAGGATTTGGCCTGTTTTAACGATGAGCGGGTGGTGCGAGCGATTGCCGAATGTCGGATCCCGGTGGTCACCGGGATCGGCCACCAGCGAGATGAAACCCTGGCGGACTACGCTGCCGACTACGCTGCCCACACCCCAACGGCGGCTGCCGAGCGGATCGTGCCGGATCTGGGGGAATTGCAGCGCCAGGGATCCCAGTTGCGCCAGAAGTTGATCGAACGCACCCGCCAAGCTTTGGAAAAAGCCCAGCAGCGTTTGCAGCAGGCCCAGCACCACCTGGCTTACGTACATCCAGAGCGGCTGCTGCAACAGGCTCAGGAGCGCTTGACCCAACACCAACATCGCCTACTCCAAGCCGTGCGCCATCGCTTCTGGCAACACCAGCAGCACCAACAGGCCCTGCAAGATCGCCTCCAAGCGCTCGATCCTGAAGCCGTTCTGAAACGGGGCTATGCCCTGGTGCGAAATGAAGAGGGATCCCTGATCCGCACCCATCGACTGTCTCCCCAAACCCGCCTGATGATACAACTGGCCTCGGGAAGCCTGTGGGTACGAGTAGAGGAGAACCATGAACCGCCGCAAACGTGAGGAGCCGTGGCGCTATGAAGCAGCCATTGCCGAGGTGGAAACTTTGATTGCCCAGATCGAGTCGGGGGAACTGGATCTGGCGGAAGTGGTGGAGCGCTTTCAACAGGCCGCCCGAACCCTGAAAACCTGTGCGGACTTCTTAGAGCAAAAGCGGCAGCAGGTGGAGATCATCATCGAGCAATTGGGCCAAGAGGAAGAAGACTCACAGGCGTTCTAGGGATCCCACCTGATATTCCCCCTGCACTGCTGTCGCCATTCTGCTTCACTATGGATGGTCGCTGGATGGTTGTCTTTACTCTTGCGCCCCCATGCCCGCCAAAATTCTCGATGGCAAAGCCTTAGCCGCCCGCCTGCAAGCCGAGATGGCCACCCAAGTGCAGGCTTGGGTAACCCAGGTGGGGCGTCCACCGGGATTGGCGGTGTTGCGGGTTGGAGAGGATCCCGCCAGTGCGGCTTACGTGCGTGGTAAAGAGCGGGCCTGCGAGCGGGTGGGCATTGCTTCTTTTGGCCGACATTTTTCCGCTCAAGACTCCCCTGCCCATCTGCTTGACACCATCGGCCAACTCAACCAGGACGAGCGGGTGGATGGCATCCTCGTGCAACTGCCCTTGCCCCCCGGCTGGGATCCCATCCCCCCCCTTTTGGCCATCGATCCTGGCAAAGATGTGGATGGACTCCACCCCCTCAACTTGGGCCGACTGTTGCGTGGCGAACCTGGCTTGCGCAGTTGCACCCCCTTGGGTGTGATGCGCCTGTTGCAGGCAGAAGGGATCCCCATTGCAGGCCGGAAGGCAGTGGTGGTCGGTCGCAGCATCTTGGTGGGCAAGCCCTTGAGCTTGATGTTGCTGGCCGCCGATGCCACAGTCACCTTGGCCCACTCCCGCACCCCCGATCTGGCGGAAGTGACCCGCGCCGCCGACATTGTGGTGATGGCCGTGGGCCGCCCCCGCTTGCTGAGGGCAGATATGGTAAAACCCGGCGCGGTGGTCATCGACGTTGGCATCAACCGCATCGAGACCCCTGCCGGATCTGAGCAACTGGTGGGAGATGTGGACTATGAAGCGGTCAAAGAGCTGGCCGCTGCCATCACGCCCGTACCGGGCGGCGTAGGGCCGATGACAGTAACGATGCTGCTGGCCAACACCCTAGAGAGCTACAAACTTCGCAGCCAGTTATCAGAAACCTGGGTCTAAAACCCCGCCCTAAAGCCTACGGCTCGCTGACGCGACTAGGGCGGCTTTGCGCTTTCGCGTAAGCGGCACGGAGTGCTAAGCTTGGCTAAGGAAGTTAAAGTCAAACTTCCGCAGTCGGGATGGGGCAAAGCGCTCCGCGCCGCCGAGGCGAGCGCCCGACGCTTTCGCGTTAGCGGTGCGTAGCACTAAAACGGACGTGGAGACTGCGTAAGCCTGGCTTGCCAGCAGCGGTTGTTGAAGCGTCAAGAGTCCCTGCCCTTTAGGGTAGGGAGTATGTCAAAAACCACAAGATGTTCTATGCAGTACAAAAGCATCTAAGGCTGCAGGATCATCGACCAGGAGCCGCTCTCCCCATCCCAAAACGGGGCCAGAGACTCTCCCACGACATTTGGCCCCCAATAGCGACGGGTTCCATCCAGGGCGAAAGCCACCACAATGTCTCCGGGGCCGATTTGCAGCGGTTCTTCTCCCAAGCTCAGCAGCAATCCTTCGCTGCCCCCTTCTCCAGGTGCAAAATCCCAGTGGGCCGTCTCTGGATGGATCATCCGTTCGCCGCTGCGCATCAAGATCACCAGCCGAACCGGATGGGGCGTGCGATTGCCGACCCGAAAGGGTCCCGTACGGGCAGAGGTAGGGGTAGCCTGGGGGGGCAAGGCAGGTTCTGAGTGCAGAACAGGGATAACATTCCCCTCAGCGGAATCCTCCAGGGCTTGCAGCATCGATTTCTCCAGAGTCTGTGCCCTCAATCCCTGCACGAGAACCCCTACCCCAACCAGAGCGGCAGACAACACTAGGGATCCCTTGCCCCTCAAAGCCCTGTTCATCGATGGCCCCCCGGCAAAAAGAGAGGCAACAGCCTGAGCAAATGAGCAGATCAAGACGCACATCGAGACCACTGCAAGCTGACCACTGCAAGCTAAAGTAACACGTGTCGATTAGAAGAAAGGCATCAACCGCTGCCCTACCACCAATAGACCAGGCACATGCGTACAGAGTTCCATCCAAGGGCAACGCCCCCACCGTGCAGAACAGGATTGTTCAGTTACGTTAGCTACACCGCCGGGAAGCTCCGCCCCCTCTCGCTTTAGCGGCGCGTAGCGCTTTGCTTCAGCATGAGAGCGGGAGTATGTCACCACGTTCATTCCTCTGTTCTTTGGGCTTTCCGAGGACCTCAAGAAACAAGGGATCCCCCACCCCAGACCAGGCTGAAACCAGTTTGGATCCCTTTCAGGGATTCACGGCCCGACGCTGCCACCCTTGGGGGGTGCGTTCGTACACCGTCCGCAATTGGGGATAGATCTGATCCCCCTTAAGCTGCAAGTGATCCACCTCCGTTGGCTCCAGCAGTAAGGCCACAAAAGTCTGCGGAGGCTGCGGATCTTTCTCTTTCGGCAACTCCTGGATAAAAGCCTCTGGCGGGGCAAGCGGCCCCTTGGGTTCCGGCCAAAACCAGAGAAGCCGTCCTTTTTCCGATATCTGTTGCCACAACTGCTGCCGCTGGCGCTGAGCTTGGGGATCCGGATGATCGGCGGCGATGGCCTCAAGGGTGCCGGCAATGCGGAATTGTTCGCGGGTTTTGCAGAAATACCAGCAGATCTGAGCCTGGGAGCAGTGGGCAATTTGTCGAATCTTCTCGCTACGACTATCCACTGCCAATTGAATGCGATCGGTATCGCCCAAAAACCCCCGGAAAACCACCGTGCGGTTGCGCGGATGCCCCTGGGGATCCACCGTGGCCAATTGCAAATACCGCACACCGGGATCGCTACGGTTACGGTGCAGTGCCGCCTGAATCAGCGCCCGCCAAGAGGGATCCGCAGTAGAATTGCCCTTCAGGTCTTTCATCCGTTTTTCGCAAGGTGCAAGCAAGCCGGGATTGGGACTTATCTCTCCCTGACGCGATCAGCTAGGGGGTGGAGAAGCCTCAGATTGGGAGTCTCTGGAGTGCCTTGGTGAGGACTCCGCACTGCTAGCGCGACCAGAGCTGGGATCCGGCTCAGTTGGGCTAATGGGATGAAAGTGGTGCTCCAGCCAGCCTTCCGGTGGCCCCTCAAACCGCTCCGGCACCGGCTGCTTCACCTGCAATCCCCGCAACACCGCGTTGAGATAGGCGCTATCCCAGCTAAAGAAGCGGCTTTCGCGGATTTTGTGCCACACCGAGCGAGACATCAGCAACGTCCGCTCCACATCTCGAGCCCCCAGCTTGAGCAAGAACTCCTCCCGTTCCGGCTGGTAATCGGTGGAGGCCAAGGCCAGAGATTGCGACGGATGAGCCTGGGTAAGCTGGGCCATCTTGGCCATGAGTTCGGGGTAGAGCCAAGTGTAGGCGGGGTGAACCGTGAGTTTGGCCACATGAGGTTGCTGCCCGGTGCGATCCAACTTCAAGTTGAAGTAACCGATGGCGGTTTTGCGTTCGGGCTCATAAACACACACTTCCACCCGTTCCGTCTGGCTGATGGCGCATTTGGCCTGCTCCAAGAGCCAATCCAGTGGGTTGGTGCGAAAATCGTTCACCTCGCGGTCGTACACCTGGCGCACATTGGCGGGCATGGATCCCGTATCCAGTTGGTAGATGGCGTAGGCATCCCGATTGGTCACCGGCACCAGGTTGGGCAATTTGGGCTCGTGCCGGCTGAGGGCCGCCAGAATATCGGCTGGAACCGACCAGTAGGTGATCTGGGCCAAGGGTTGGAAGCCGTTGCGTCGATAGAGCGCCATTGCTCCCTTGTTGTGGATGTTCACCTCCAGGATCCAGGTGCGAGCTTCCCGAAAGTGCTCCATGCAGTGCTTGAGCAGCCGGGATCCCACCCCCTGGCGCTGGGCAGAGGGCGCCACCGCGATATGGTCGACCCGCCAGGTGCTGCGGGAATGGTTGAAGGGGGAAACCTGAATCACTCCCTGAATCTTGCCCTCCAGCTCCGCCACATGCACCGTAAACATGTGCTGAAAGCGATTGGGAAACAGGGTCAGGGTTTTCAGGGGCCCATACCACTGGCGCAACCGCCGCACTTGGCGACGAATATCCACCGAGCGGCTGCCGTACTCTTCATCAAAGGCTTGAGCCAAAATCTCTTCCACAGCCTCCAGATCCCCCAGTTGGGCGGGGCGAATGATCAGTTCAGGGGCACCAATGGGGGCTTCGGAATCCGGGTCGGGTCTTGCTGTGGTGTTGTCCATGCCAATCGCAGGCGGGAGAATATTCAAAGCATAGCTCAGGCTCTCTTGCTTTTTCTAACCGGGAGGATCGTTCCGCAACAAAGCTTGAAAGCCTACAGATTGGCTTTCCCGTTATCGAGAAGGGCTTGGCTGCCAAGAAGGGCGTGAACTCAGCCTCCCGGTAGCTGCCCAACAGTGACGAACGGGAGAGTCAGCTCCCTACCCTGCTGGGGTCAATGCCGGGTCGCTCACGCCCCAGTGTCCAGCAAGGTCAAGTTGCTGAAGGTGAAGCGCTTCTCCACGGGGCCGGTTTCCGTCTCCGTCTGGATACGCCGCTCTGAGAGGATGTAATACTTGCCCACTTTTGTGTACAAATCCTCGAATTGGCTGCGCCCGCCCTTTTGCTCGCCCGTTTGGGGATCGTGATAGACGGAATCGTAGCGGTGGGAAAGATAGCCTTCGCCGGTATCGTGGCTGCTGAAGGTGTGGATGGTAACCACCACTCCGTGGATATGCCGATGCACCATGGTAACCTGGTTATCGCGCACGTGGTAGCGATCCCCTTCGGCTCTGCCCCCCACCAGGATCTCTACTGTGCCATCGGGCAGGGTTTGGCCATAGCGGAAGGTGTTGTTCCCATGGGTCTCGTCGAAGCTGCGGCGCACCCGGTGAATGGCAATCTCCCAGAGTTGGTTGTGAATGGCTTTTCGAGCTTCCTCATCTTCTACGCCCGTAACGGTGGCCTTTAGGTCTGCCCCCACTCGCACCTGCCCAATGAATGTGCGCTCCCCATCCCAATAGGTGACCTCGGCGCTGTAGCCCGGGAAAGCGGGATCCCAGGTGTAGCGGTTTTCATAGGCGGCCCGAAACAACTCTTGGGCAGAGACTTGAGTGGCGATCATCGGCTGTCTCCCATCGTTATTGCAAGTGCTTCTCATGAGTATCATACTGCTTTTTGCTGCTGGGCCAAACCCCATGAGGCTATGCTGAGAATTCACGTCTGCTGAAGACGATCTTTCTCAAAAAGCAGCAGGGATCCCTTGCTCAGCTACCCTCCCCACTTTGGCAGTAGGCTGAGGCTCATCCCCACTCCTCAACCTAACCTCTAGCGCAGGGCATCTTACTTAGTCTAATTATCTTTGGATGCGCAGAGATTGGTCAGCTTTCCTCAGCGCGCTCAGGGGTGCTCCCAGAGGTCCGGAGGATATGAGGCTTGGGTTTTGTCTGCGCCGGCAGGACAGATCCCTTTGGCCGAGTTCCTGGAACTACTGCCGCAAACCAGGAACTTGGGTAAGATAAGGGCAGAGCCGGCAGTACTTCTCTTCCTTCCTCTACCGAGTTTCTGCTTGCCCATCTGGCTGCCTCTCTCTCCAGAGTATTTCCTGGAAAGCGGCCATCATTCCTATGTGTATTTTTGTGTATTTTTTGTTAGGTGAGGAGGAAGATTGAGAGACTTCACTGATCGTGCTCCGCACGGCGCAAAGTCGCAGCAGGTTGGCAGGACAGAGTCCTTGGGATCTTCGCCAGGCTTGACCGGAATTGCACCCTCACCTGAGATGATGGGGCCGGTGCTGCAGATAACCGGCAAGCAGACCCTAAGTGGCCACATCCCCATTGGCGGGGCAAAAAATTCTGCCTTGGCGCTGATGGCCGGGGCTATCTTGGCTCCTGAGGCCTGTCGAATCCACAACGTGCCGCGTCTGCTGGACATTGAACGCATGGGGCAGATCCTGGCCACGCTGGGAGTTAAGGTTTCCCATGTCGGCAATACCCTTGACCTGGATGCCAGCTCCCTGAAAACTTCTCAAGCTCCCTATGAATGGGTCAGCCAGTTGCGGGCCAGTTTTTTCATCATAGGACCTCTATTGGCGCGGCTGGGGGTGGCCAGAGTTCCCTTGCCCGGCGGCTGTGCAATTGGGTCTCGTCCCGTGGATCTGCATGTGCGGGGTCTACAGGCCCTAGGGGCGACGGTACAAATTGAGCATGGGGTGGTTCACGCCTATGCCCGTAAACTGTTGGGAACCCGTATTTACTTGGACTATCCCAGCGTCGGTGCCACCGAGACCTTGATGATGGCCGCTACGCTGGCGGATGGGGAAACGGTGATTGAGAACGCCGCCCAAGAGCCGGAGGTGGCAGATCTGGCTCGTTTTTGTCAGGCCATGGGGGCTCGCATTCGCGGTGTTGGCACCAACACAGTAGTGGTGGTAGGGGTGCCCCGCTTGCATGGAACGGAGTACACGGTCATTCCCGACCGCATCGAGGCCAGCACTTATCTCATTGCCGGGGCCATTACCCGCTCTCACCTCACGGTTGGCCCTGTTATTCCCGATCATCTGCGGGCGGTGATCGCCAAGTTGCAAGCAATGGGGCTGCGGGTGGAAGAAGAAGGCCCAAACCGGCTGCGCATTGCCCCGGCTCAACTGAGCTCGGGCTGGCTCTGTCGGGCAACCGATATTCAAACGCTGCCCTATCCCGGTTTCCCCACCGATGTGCAGGCGCCAATCATGGCTTTGGCTGCCTTGAGCGAGGGCAGTTGCACCATTGAGGAGACGGTGTTTGAAAACCGCATGCACCACATTCCCGAGCTGAACCGCATGGGAGCCGATATTCGCCTAAAGAACCAAGTGGCTCTGATCCGAGGGGTGCCGTCCCTTTCCGGTGCTCCGGTGGTGGCTACTGACCTGCGGGCGGGTGCAGCTCTGGTGTTGGCTGGCCTGGCGGCTGAAGGCTGCTCCACGATCCACGGATTACATTACATCGACCGGGGCTACGAAGCCATTGACGAAAAGCTGCGCAGTGTCGGGGCCAAGGTGTACCGCAGCGAAAGCCCGACAGCGCAATTGGGGAAATGAGCCGTTTCACCGCCGTTTGAAGTTTGAAGAAATCCTTGCATCTCTCCCTGCCTATCGCCTGGCCACAATGCGCGGCGACCGCTTGCTGGGTGAGCTCTCCAGCCATGTTGCAAGTATCGAGTCGTCCGGTGGCTCAACGCAGTCGGGTTGAGTATCGTAGTTCAGAGGTGGTGAGGAGGCAAAGCATGGGGATCCCGACAGGCAGCAAACGACGCTGGATAAGATGGGTTGCCGGTGTGCTGGCAGCAGGAGCGGCTCTGGGTGGGGCCGTCTGGGGATTCTACACCTCATCCTGGGCAGGAACCGCGGAGGTGGCCTCTGCGCCAGAAGGCAGGGATCCGGCGCAACTGCCCCAGACTTCCACAACAGCCTTTCTGCGGGCCTATGCAGCGCTGCAAGCGGGCCAAGCGGGATCTGCCTTGAAGGATTTGCAAGGGCTGGAAGAGAGCCTACCGGTTTTGAGGGAAGAGATTTGGAAGCTCAGGGCCCAAGCCTATGAACAGTTGCAGGATAAGGAAACAGCCCAAGGGATCTGGTGGCCTAAGATTTTGCAGGAATATCCCCACAGTCCTGTCGCTGCCTATGCCCTCTGGGGGATGGGCCAGGTGGATCGGCTGCGGCAGCAATTTCCCACCCATCCGCTGACCGGACGTGCCCTCAAGCATTTGCTGGAGCTGGATCCCGACCGCTATGACCTGCTGCGGGATTTGGCCCAACATCACCCGCAAACCCCTGGATTAACGCCCTTGCTGGATCGCTGGCGGCAGGCTCAAGAGGGATCCCTCACGGCTTCCGACTGGCAGATCCTCGCCGATGCCTACTGGGAGCAACGGGAGTACGGCAAAGCTGCCCGGGCCTATGGGCGTGCCCCCGCCACCTCTCAGAATCTCTACCGCTGGGGCCGCAGCCACCAAATCTCGCGGGAGTTTCCTCAGGCCAGAGCGGCTTACCAAGCGCTGCTGGCACAGTTTCCCGATGGGCCAGAGGCTTCCCTCACCCGTCGCCGTTTGGCGGAACTGAGTGACCTGCCGACGGCGATTGAACTTCTTCGACAGGTGGGATCCGGCTCGGACAAAGAAGCTCCAGAGGCGTTGCTCAGCCTCAGCCAGCTCTACGATCGCAACGCCAGCCCCCAATCGGCCCAAGCCACCCGGCAAGCCCTTTGGGATCGCTTTCCGGCCAGCGAAGCTGCAGCCAACGCTGCCTGGACAGTGGCCTGGAGCCAAGCGCAAGCGGGCAATTTCAGCCAAGCCATCGCCCTGGCCCAACAGATCGGATCTGCCCAGCGAGATACGGAAATGGGAGCACAACTGCTCTACTGGGCAGGCAAATGGCAGGAACAGCAGGGGGATATCACTGCGGCTCGGCAGACCTATCGGCAGGTGCTGCGGCAGTTTCCCCACACCTACTACGGCTGGCGGTCGGCAGTGCAACTGGGCTGGCCGGTGGGAGATTTCTACAGCGGGCGCAAAAGGGTTGAGGTGGATTTTCAGCCAGTGCGCCAACCGTTGCCAGGGGTCTCTGCGGCCACGCAAGCCCTGCATTTGATGGGAGCCAGCCAACTGGCCTGGGAACGCTGGCAGGGCGAAACTCCCGTGCAGCGGGATCCCCGCCAGATGGGCGTTGCCGAGCGCTTTGTCACGGGCATTTTGCGCAACAGCGCCGGAGAGCACCTGCGGGGCATTAACCAGGTGGCTGCTTTGCGCTTCAGCGAAGAGCCGGATCCCCTGCTGGAGATGTTGAGGCAGCGCCAAGATTTCTGGCAGGCCATCTATCCGTTGCACTACTATGCCAGCCCGGACAATTCCTGGAGCAGGGATCCCTACGCCCAACCCGGTATGGCCCGCTGGTCACGGCAATTCAACCTCAATCCCTTGATGGTGGCGGCTTTGATCCGGCAGGAATCCCGCTTTGAGCCGGAGATCGTCTCGGCCTCGGGGGCTTTGGGCTTGATGCAGGTAATGCCTGCTACTGGGCGCTGGATTGCCCAGCAGATCGGCCTGGCCCAGTACAGCCTCACCAACCCTGCCGACAATCTCTACCTGGGATCCTGGTACTTCGACTACACCCACCGCACCTATCAAGACAACACCTTGCTGGCCTTGGCCAGCTACAACGGTGGCCCCGGCAACGTGGCCAGATGGCTAAACCGCTTTGGCTTTGAGGATCCGGATGTGTTTGTGGAGCAGATTCCCTTCCCTGAAACCCGGGGCTATGTGAAGTCCGTGTTCGGCAACTACTGGAATTACTGGAAGCTCTACACCCAGGAGGGGCGCAGCTTGGTCAGCCAGCGCCTGCACAACCCCTCGTCTTCTTCATGACTGCTGGTTTTGTTGCGGAAGTGCTGCTGTAGAGGGAGCGGGCTTTTCTCCCGACAGAGCACAGTATTCTGGGAGAGTTACAGTGATTCCAAGGTTTACTTAACAGTGCCGTTCGCGCTGGCAGGACAGAGTTTTTGGAGTTCTATGGTCTCTGGGTCTGGACAACAGGAGAGCGTTCGCGTTAGCAGCGCGGAGCACCATCAGGGGGCGGCAGAAAAGCAGGCTGCCCGGCAGGAATTGGCGGTAGATTTTATTCGCCACGGTATAGCCGAGGAACCCCGGCCAGAAGTCGAGGATGCCTTCCGGGCTCTTACAGACGAAGGTCGCAAGCGCTGCCGCAAGGTTGCCCGCCAGCTCAAGAACATGGGCTGGAGATGGGATCTCCTGCTCACCAGTCCCCTGGTGAGGGCTCGACAGACGGCTGAGATCTTTTGGGAGGAGAACCTGGCCGAAGCTGTGGAGGTGTTTGAGCCGCTGGCTCCGGGGGGCAGTTTTGCTGACTTGGTGCGCTGGCAAGCAGAGCGGGAACCTCTGGCGTCTTTGGCTCTGGTCGGTCACCAGCCGGATCTGAGCCTGTGGGTGCAAACGGCCATTGGGCTGAACCCGGCCCATGCTGATGCGATTACCCTCAAAAAAGCGGGCCTAGCCCAAGTGCGCTTTGCGGAAGGCCGGATTGACTACCGCCAGGGATCCCTGACTTTGTTGCTCTCCCCCAGGGTGGTGTTGCGCTGAGAAGCTGCTGGCAAGTTCGGCTCATCACAAACGCCCAACGCGTCGGCCAAAGGTTGTGCCAAGTCGCACAACTTCCAGCTTCAGCGCTGAGAGGAGGTCAGCCGCTCTCCCAGCAATTGCACAAAGTAGGCCGCCAGCCCCAACCCCACCAGGGCAAACATAAACGCGATCAAGGAAACGGAACCGACCAGCAGGTAGCGCACCAGAATGCTAATCCCACGGGCCAACGATCCAATCTCCACATCGATTGGCGGCAACTTGGCCAACATCGAGAGCAGCAGTTGAAAAAAACCGTAGCCCAGACTGACGGCAATGGTGGCCCCCAAGAGGGCACTGAAAGGGTTGGGGGATCCCTGGGGCGAGGCGGAAGACATGGGGCAGCACCGGAAAGCTCACCTTTATTCTAGGCTGCAGGTACAATGTGGAAGTTTCTTTTCTTTCCGGCAAGCCTAGGGATTATGGAGAGCGGATCGGGAGCGGGATCCCATTACGAAGTTTTGGGGGTTTCCGTGGGGGCGACGGCGGAGGAGATCAAGTCCGCCTACCGTCGTTTGGTTAAGTACCACCATCCTGACAGCCTGCTGGCCAAAAAAGATCGGGCCACCGCTGAGCGCATCCGCCAGATCAACGCTGCCTACGCGGTGCTCAAGGATCCCCAATCTCGCCGCGAATACGACCGGCAACTGCACTCCAGCCGCACCTCACCCCGCCCCCAGCCGACGGGATCCCCCCGTGAAACCGTCAGCCACGAAGCCCTTGCCCGTGCAGCCTGGATCCGACAGGTCTACACCCCTCTAAACCGAGTGTTGGGGCCCTTGCTGTCTTCCCTAAAGCCTCAGTTGAATGCTTTGGCGGCGGATCCCTTTGATCCCGACCTGTTGCAGTCTTTTGCTGACTATCTGGAAGAGTGTGTGCAGAAACTGGCCCAAGCCCAGCAGATCTTTCGCCGCCTTCCCAATCCCAGCAGCTTGGGAGGAGTGGCCTCTCGCCTCTACTACGCCCTCAACCACTTAGAAGATGCCCTAGAGGAGCTGAAGTATTTCCCGCTGAACTTCGACGACCGCCACCTACACACTGGACAAGAGCTGTTTCGCCGGGCCAGAGGGCTGCGCCTGGAAGCCATGGAAGCTTACGCCAAAAGCTCACCCTAGGCCAGAGTGGGAGCCCCCTCTGGGCAGAGCGGGGCGGGGATCATAGGGAACAGGGATGTACTGTACGGAAGGACGGCCTATGGTGGCCTGCGGGTACAAGTCCATCAGGGCATAGATCTGGGGTGGCAACTCAGTAGAAATCGGCAGGCCCAACCTTTGAGCTTCTTCGGCGGTGATCGGGTAGTCGTGGGTAACTTGTCCGCTGGTTAGGTACTGGATGAGGGGCTCGATCCGTTCGGGGGCAATTTTGCGCTTGGGCACATCGTCCTTCAAGAGATCCCGCACGAAGTTCTGCACCTGTTGCATCGCTTTGCGGGCCAGATCCGCCAGGATCAGGGTTTGGTCGTCGATTTCGGCAATGGGTTTATCAGCCACCACCTGCAGAATACTGGCGGCAGCATACCCCCCCACCTGTGGATCCACCGGCCCCAGGACTGCATTGGCATCCATGACGATTTCATCGGCGGCCAGGGCCAGCATCGTCCCCCCCGACATGGCGTAGTGAGGCACAAACACCGTCACTTTGGCCGGATGGCGGATCAAGGCACGGGCAATTTGCTCTGTAGCCAGCACCAGGCCACCGGGGGTATGCAAGATCAAATCAATCGGAGTATTGGGTGGGGTAAGGCGAATTGCCCGCAATACCTGTTCCGAGTCCTCAATGCTGATGTAGCGGGAAACCGGGATCCCCAAAAAACTGATTGACTCCTGGCGGTGAATGAGCAGAATCACCCGGCTGCCCCGCTTTTGCTCCAACTCCCGAATGGCCATCAAGCGCCGGAACTCTTGGGCGCGACGGTTCAGCAGAGGTTGCAAAGAGCTGAAGATCAGAAAAATCCAGAACAGGCTGCCCCAGTCCACTTTCGCACCTCAAGTGGGATCCCTTTGCTTCCAGAATAGGGGATCCAGAACCTTTGGCGATCCCTGAGCCTCACGAGTTGGGTTCAGATGCCGCAAAAAAGCGATCCAAAGCCTGTAGCAAATCCGGTACGGAAGCTTGGTCGATCCAGGATTGAATATAAGCCTGCTGCTCCGCCAAGTTTTCAATGCGGCCCAGCTTTTGCATGGCCAAGTAGCGGGCTTCTGCCGCGGCGCGATTGGTTTGCAAGTCCAGCCGCTGCTCCGGCGTAAGCGGATACTCCGTTTGCGTCAGCAGGTAATCCGCCACCATCATGAACAGCAGAGGCCCCGCCAATTCCACCTGAGGCTCAGCTTCTGGCTCAGAATCAGCAGCAGCGAGATCTTGGAGATCTTGAAAGAGATCCTGCCCCAGTTGCAGCAGCTCTTCTGCTGAAGCAGCCCGCAGCACCGTCTCAGCAGCAGCCCGGAGCGGCTCTGGGGAAACTCTGTGGTGAGCAGCCAATTCCGCCAGGGCCTGTTCCCATTGATCCTGTTGGGCTTGCACCACAGCCCGCTCTTCTGGAGAAAAGTCCAACCGCTCCAGCACCACCTGCAGAGCCACAGCCCCCACCAACAGGGGAGGGAAGCGCAGCACCGTAGAGGTGGATCCCACCTGCTCCAAAAAGGCTTCCAAATCCGGGCCGGATCCCCTGTCCAGCAAGTCCTGCAAGTAGGCCAGCACCTCTTGAGGTGAGGTCAGCCTGAGGATCCCTCGCACCTGTGCCCGCAAGTCTGCCGGGATCCCAAGGAGTTGCATCTGGGCTTCGGCTCGCGCTTGCGCTTCTGCAATGGACTCTGGCAAATCCGCCGTTGCCTGACCGGCCTGCAACAAAACCTGACTGGAGTCTTGCAACAAGCTGGCTGCCTCCACAAACAGCAGCACCTGCGGGACTTGCAGTGTTGGCCAAACCATGCTAACCGGGCTGTGGATCCGCAGGGGATCCCTCTGATTCTGGATTGGCTGCTGCAGCGGGGTGAGCTGAGGTGGGCTTGTGCCAGTGCAGACCGATCAGAGCATCGTACAAAAAGCCCCAAAACTCTCCCTTCTCCCAGATCCCCAGCGTTTGCTGGCAGTTGCGTGCGTCCAGCTCAGGCTTGGCTGCCCAGTATGCTGCCTGGTATTTGTACCAGGGAACAGAGGGCCAGAGATGGTGGATTAAGTGATAGTTTTGCCCCAAGAGCAAAATGTTGGTCAGCCATCCCGGATAGACGCGGGCGTTGTACCACCGCTCTTGGGATTGAAAAGGGCGATGGGGCAGGTAGTCAAAAAACAAGCCTAGCAGAAATCCCATGATAAAAGCGGGGGGGAGCCAATAGTTCATGATGTAGTCGGTGTAGCCGAAGTAGCCGGCCAGCCCAAAGGTCAGGATCACCACCAGCCGACTCAAGCCCCACTCCAGCAGATCCCAGCGACCTTTCCGCCAGAGCTGCCGCTTGAAGAAAAACACCTCATGGTAGAAAAACCGCGGCGCGATCAGCCACAGCGGCCCCCCTGTCGAGACGTAGTGATCGGGATCATCTTCAGGATGGTTGACGTGGGCATGATGCTGCATGTGTACCCGCTTAAAAACGGGATAGACAAAACCCTGCAGCAGGGCAGAGCCGTGTCCGAGTGCCTCGTTCAGAAAGCGGTTGCGGTGGGCCGAGCCATGGGAAGCATCGTGAATCACCGTGCCCAAAACATAGAGGGCCACAAAATTGAGCCAGAACACCATCCATTTGGGCCAGTGCCAGAAGGCGTACCCGCCAAAGCAAGAGGCTGAAAGCGCCACCGCAGCCAAAAACATCAGCAAGGTGGGATTCCAAAATTCCGAGGGTGGCCCCAGCAGCTCGCGAGGCAATGCAAAAGGTTTGTGGGCCGATTCAGCAGTAGCAGCAACAGTCATCGGCAGCCATCCTTAGGTGCGCACAGTGCAGACAGAGAGGATGGGTCGAGGCAGCGCGTCCAAGCCATCACACCAAAAAGGGATCGAAGAGATAAATTTGTTAACTTTCGTTAGTATACGGCAGAGACCTGCCCAGCTTCTCAGCCCAAGCCTTATTTTCCTCACAACTGCAGCCATAGGGGCACTTTCCTCTCCCGGCCAAGGATTCCTGAAGGATCCCGGCGAACGGCAAACTGCCCCTGAAGCCAGAGAAAAGCTGTCGTGTAAGGTTTTGTTGCCGCCTCTGTTGCAATTATGTGCAGATTGCCAGGGGATCCCATCCGGGGCTCAGCAGGAGCGGTAATCTAAGGGTCGGTCAACCTGAGTTGAGGACGAAAACCATGATGCCTGTTGTCGCGCCGCTGGCTTTGACCGCTCAAACCAGCCCCTGGTCCCCCCTGAGCGCCGTGATCATTCTGCTCTGCACAGGGCTGGCTTACCTGAGCTTCAAATCTTCCTCTGGAGTGGCCTCAGAGACCGGGCCAGTCCTGGGAATGACCTGGCCGGAAGTCATCGGGGTTGCCAGCTTCGGCCATTTGTTGGGGGTGGGGGTCGTTTTGGGTCTCTCCAACATTGGCGTTCTCTAGGTCGCCAGTTCCTTTACGTTTCTTAATCTTAGCCGGGATCTCTACTTGATGATGTTAAACTTTACTTCAATTCTGAAAGAAGCAGTTTCTCCAGCCGCATTTTTCCCTGAGGTTTGTTGCTATGTCAGCGATGGTGCTCCTGGCCAGTTTGCCGGAAGGCTATGAATTGTTTGACCCGCTGATCGACATTTTGCCGATCATCCCTGTTCTGTTTTTCCTGCTGGCTTTTGTCTGGCAGGCAGCAGTGGGCTTTAAGTAAAGCCATCACGCCTAGCTGATGTTTGAATAGCCTGGGTAGTCTGCAGAAAACTCAGGCAAGGCTTAGGTGCTTCCCCCAGCTCATCTCCTAAGTTGGGGGCTTTTTGTTTGGCCCAGTTAGGGTCATTTCAATTCCCACTAGGACACTGCACCCACGCCTAAAACGTTGGTCGCGTCGTCGTGTCGTCGCGTCAGCGTTGCGGAGCAACGCAGTAGCCCAGGTGTCTCACTCTGAACTGAAACGACTATCCACAAAAGCGGCAAGCCGTCTCGCCACGGGTTACAAGCAACAACGCAAATGCCCGCAAATGCCGATGAATCCCAAAGCTGGGACAGGGAGCCAGTGCTAGGGATCGCGGTCGAGGACACCAGTAATCCAGAGAACCCCTGCCAAGCAGATGAAGTGGGCAAACGTCACGTTGATATTGGCAGCCAGCAGCAGCACTCCTGTTACCTGGTTAGCCTGGGTGCGGGAAAACAGGCGCGCCAACAGCTCGCCCACTTGGGCTTCCATACCAATCAGAGCGAGGAAGGCCCCAATGAGGCTAATATAGGTGACCAACTGCAGCTGCTTGGGCAGATCCAACTGGCTTAGGGCATCGGCAGAAGCGGAGCGGCGCTCGGCGTGGAGCAAGTAGCGCCAGTTGAAGAATAGACCGGCTGCCAGGGTGAGCAAGGTAAACAAGGTGAACCAGAAGGCGATGATAGCCCCCAGCGAGTCATCTCGGTAAACGGTATTTTGGCCGATCAAAAAGCCAAACCACAGCAGCAGCGCCGTCGCCCCCAAGATTGCCTGGAACCAAAACCCGAAGCGACGAGTCAGGCGCAAGCGAGACTTCATCCGCTCGACCGCCGCCCGCACTGACGGCGACATGGGCTCGTTCATCTTTTTCCCCCGCTCCACTGGATGGACACCAACTTCCGCTTCCAGCCTATCTTTATCCTCTGGCCCCAGTCACTTTTATCGAGCTGGCGGTTGGGGATCCTCGCTCTGTAGGCGGAGAATTTCGGCCTCAATGCGCTGTTGCAAAGCTTTGCCCTCTTCGGAGCGGATCAAGAGCGTAATGCGGTTGTAGTCGGGCACGGTCATACCGTGGCGAGTGATGATCTCGGTCGCGGTGCGGATGAATTCTCGCCGGATTTGATCTTTGCTGGCCGGGTCGTTCGTGGCTTGGGAGCGCTTTTGGGCCTCTTGCCGGTGGGGCTCCATCTCCAAAACGATGCGGGCGTACCTCGTCACCTGCTCATCGCTCAACACCACAGTGGTGGTGGGGGTTTGGGCCACAGCGAGAGAGACAGTGAGCACAGGGATCCAAGTGCAAACCCAGATCAGGCCCACCAGCCCTTTTTGGGCCACGCTTGGCATTGAGAATGCCATCCACCGTCTCCGACCTGCTTTGCCTGACACTGCTGATGTCTCCCCACCCGCCAACTGTTGCTCACGTTGCCTATGCTTTTTGTGGGCTTTTGGCTCTACTCCGGTTCAAGACTCCGATGAACCTTGTAGGCTTCGATGCTATCTGCTCTTCCCCATGAAAACCAGGGCTGCGCCCACACCGACAACTGAGCTTTCTTTATCTATTTGACCGAAAACCGGTCTTCAGGTTCCAGTCCCTTTCCAGCCTATCCGACACCCAGAAGGGAGTAGCCTCTGGGATAATGGGGATGAATCGCTGGTTATCGCCCCTATGAATTTGGAACGTCGCCCGGTTTTCCCGTTTACGGCCATTGTTGGCCAAGAGGAGATGAAATTGGCCTTGCTCCTCAACGTGATCGACCCGCGCATCGGCGGAGTGCTAATCATGGGGGATCGCGGCACGGGCAAATCCACCACCATCCGCGCTTTGGCCGACCTGCTGCCCCAGATCGAGGTGGTGAAAGGGGATCCCTTCAACAGCCACCCACGGCAGCGGGATTTGATGAGCGATCAAGTGTGGGAACGGCTCCAAGCAGGGGAAACGCCAGAAAGCACTTGGATCCAGGTGCCGATGGTGGATCTGCCCTTGGGGGCAACGGAAGACCGGGTGTGTGGCACCCTCGACATTGAGCGGGCCTTAGCTCAGGGGGTGAAGGCTTTTGAGCCGGGGCTGTTGGCCAAGGCCAATCGAGGCATCCTTTACGTGGATGAAGTCAACTTGCTGGATGACCACTTGGTGGATGTGTTGCTGGATGCGGCGGCCTCAGGCTGGAACACCGTGGAACGGGAAGGCATTTCCATTCGTCACCCGGCTCGGTTTGTGCTGGTGGGATCCGGCAACCCGGAAGAGGGGGAATTGCGGCCTCAACTGCTGGATCGCTTTGGCATGTTTGTCCAAATCGAAACGGTGCGAGATGCCGCCCTGCGGGTGCGGATCGTGGAGGAGCGCAGTCAGTTCGACGCCGATCCCCAAGCTTTTTTGGCCAAGTATGCCGATTCCCAGCAGCGCCTGCGGGAACGCATCGAAAAAGCCCAACATCTTTTGCCCACCGTGGCAGTGGATCCCGATTTGCGCTTGAAGATCTCCGGAGTATGTGCGGCTTTGGAGGTGGATGGGTTGCGCGGAGACATTGTCACCAACCGGGCTGCCAAAGCCCTGGCGGCTCTAGAGGGGCGCAGTGAGGTCACCGTCGCCGATATTCGTCGGGTGATCAGTCTGTGTTTGCGCCACCGCCTGCGCAAGGATCCTCTGGAGACCATCGACTCGGGCTACAAGGTGGAAAAAGCCTTCAGCGAAGTATTCCAGGTGAGCTTGGAGAGCGCCGCCTAGCCCAAGCACTCCGCGCTGCTAGACCTCACCCCCGGCCCCTCTCCCGGCGAAGGGCAGTTGGGAGCGGCGAACCTCAGCCAAATAGGGCCGCTAACTTGTCGGCAATGGCGGCAATCCAGGCTTGCTCCTGCCGGCTGAAGCTGCGTGGGGTATCGCTTCCCAAAATCAAGCACCCTTTCTGGCCGATGGGCTGGCACAGCACGGCCTGGGATCCGGGGGGCAACAGATCATTGAACTCGGCGCGGGCCGGGAACAGCTTGAGATCCACCAGATAGACGGGTCGCCCCGTTTGCAAAACCCGCTGCAAAACGCTCTTGGGCTGAATGGAGGGCATCTGGCCGGGGTTGGCCAGGATCCCCCGCTGCAGGAGGGTTCGCCCCTCCACCCAGATCACCACGGTGCGGGCGGCGGTGGTGCTAAGCAGGGTGTGGGAGGCCCAGGCCAGCTCCAGTTTCTCACTTTCGGAAAGATCGGGATGCCAATCGCAGCCGGGGATCCCCTGCAGGGGGGCTGTTTGGGGCGGAAGAGGCTGGATCTGCTGCCACAGCAGGCCGGTCAAGATCAAAACAGCGCTGAGGAGGATCCCCAAGGCATCTGAGCGGGACTGGCTGGTGAGCAATTCCGGCGTGAAGGCCAGTCGATTGATAACCAAGAGGGCGCTGCCCAAAAGGCCGGTCACCAGAGGCAGCCGCCTCAACCAGCGATTGGGATCCCTGGAAGCTGGAGTGGGTTCAACCGTCAATGTAGGCTAAGCGTAACCGGGAAGAAGCAAGGGAAGAGAAGTAA